>CETR01048513.1_pt1 | contig 27873 bp, 25 predicted proteins | sample 531281 | NCBI WGS metagenome assembly CETR01 (sample SAMEA2622568, study PRJEB7988) | marine metagenome | biome: marine biome (ENVO:00000447); feature: mesopelagic zone (ENVO:00000213); material: "saline water (ENVO:00002010), including plankton (ENVO:xxxxxxxx)" | depth 696 m
GCTTCTGCGCTCGGCGTCCAGATCAGATCGTTCGTACCGTGGCCGAAGGCGACGACGTGCCCACCGCGCAGCACGAGCACGTTCGCGTCGAGTTCCTTCACGGCTTCGGGGTCATGCGTGGAGACGACAGCTGCCATGCCGGTGTCATCTCGTCGCCGCGTGATGGCCTCGCGCGCGGCTTTGCGGACTTCGACATCGAGATTCGCGAACGGTTCGTCGGCCACGAGAATCCGCGGGTCGACGACGAGGCCTCGGGCGAGCGCCACACGCTGGCGCATCCCCGCCGAAAGCTCGTAGGGGAACTTGTTCGCAACGCCCAGGGGAAGCATGAGCTCATCGAGCAGGCCCGCGACGCGGATCGCGAGGGCCTTCTGGTTGATTCGCCGCTCCCTCGAGGTGATCGGCTCGGCGATGACCTCCGAGACCGTCAGCCGGGAGGGCAAGTGTGCGCCGGCTGATTGAGGCAGGTAGCCGGCGAAATATGTCAGTTCGCGGATCGCCCTGCCGGGGCGCCGGACCGAGATGCCATCGACGAGCGCGTCTCCCCCGGTGACCGACACGCCTTCGTGCGCGCGACCAGCAAGCACCGAAAGGAGGCTCGATTTTCCGGCGCCGGTAGGACCCATGAGCGCAAGAACCGAGCCGCGAGCGACAGTGAAGGTGATCCCGTCGATGAGCTTGTCGGTCTCGCCGCGACCGGTGTGACTGATCGAGAGGTCCGAGCACACGATCGCCGCTTCGGTGGCTCTGCGACGAGGAGACATACCCTCATCCTGCCGTGCCGTTGCGCTGGGATCCAGTCCAGAGTCCCGGTCGATCAGCGTTCGGTGTCGCCTGTCCAGCGCTGCCGCTCCAGATCGAGCTCGCGCAGCTGCAGGCGAATCCGACGCCCCTCCTCGGAGTCCGGAGGCACGCGCTGGACTGCGCGAACCAGTTCCGCCTTCTCCGAATCGACGCGTCGCACGATCAATCGACGCATCAAATCGGATGCCGAGGCTGCGGCATCCGCCTCGCCGAGGGCCGGGAACGCAGACATGAGCAGCTCCGAGCCGAGCGCGCGGTAGGGCTCGCGGATGGTGTCAACGGCCTGCACTGCCCATCCCGCTCGCGTGTAATCGGGCGCCTCGACCACGGCGGCACGAACGGCATCGAGCGCGGGGTGCTGGAACGCCGCTCCCAGGGCGCGCCGGACCGTCGCATCGTCGAGGCGGTGCCCGAATTGCAGAGCCGCCATGAGCGCGTCACGCTCGATTACGACATCGCGGGTACGAGGAAGCGACGCGATCGTCGGGATCAGCACCGGTGCAGAGACGGCCGCTCCGTCATCCGGATGCTGGCGCTCAGCCGGCGCCGCGTCATCGCGCCCACGCCGCTGCGGCGACCCGCCTGTGTCACGCGAACGGGAAGCTCGCGATACCGCTGCGCTCACCTCGTCGAGATCCAGACCGATCCGGCGCGCGAGGACGCGGACGTACCCGGGTCGCAACGACGGGTCTCGGATGTCGGCGACAACAGGTGCGGCTGCGCGGAGCGCTGCGGCGCGCCCCTCCACAGTGCCGAGGTCGTACTGCGAAAGGCGCTGGTCGATGACGAACTCGAACATCGGCGCCTTGGTTGTCATGAGGGCGCGCACGGCGTCGTCACCACGAGCGAGCCTCAGGTCGCACGGGTCTAGCCCGTCCGGCGCCACGGCCACGTACGTCTGTGCCGAAAAGCGCTTCTCGTCGGCGAAGGCGCGGAGCGCCGCCTTCTGACCCGCGGCATCCGGGTCGAAGGTGAAGACGACCTCTCCCCCGCTCGAATCGTCGCCCATGACACGCCTGAGCACCGTGATGTGATCGCTGCCGAACGCCGTTCCACAGGTTGCGATCGCCGTCGTGATGCCTGCGAGATGACACGCCATGACATCGGTATAGCCCTCGACGACCACGACGCGATGCTCCCGGGAAATGTCTCGCTTGGCAAGGTCGAGGCCGTACAGTACCTGCGACTTCCGGTAGATCGAGGTCTCTGGGGTGTTCAGGTACTTCGGCCCCTGGTCATCCTCGAGCAGCCGTCGCGCCCCGAACCCGACGACTTGGCTGGTCACATCTCGGATCGGCCAGATGAGGCGGCCACGAAAGCGGTCGTACGTGCCGCGCTGGCCCTGCGAGAGCAGCCCCGCAGCCAACAGCTCCTCGCGCGTGAACCCTTGCCCAGCGAGAGCGTCTGAGAGGTTTGACCAGCCCTTGGGCGCAAAGCCCACCCCGAAGTGCGCAGCGGCAGCAGCGTCGAACCCTCGCTCACCCAGAAACCGGCGTCCGACCTCGGCCTCGGGCGTCAGAAGCTGGGCTCGAAAGTACTCGGCAGCTGCAGCGTTTGCCGCGTAGAGGCGACTACGTCCCGAGTTCTCCGGTGCCGCGCCGCCCTCCTCGAAGTGCAGGGTGTAGCCGATCCGCCCGGCCAACCGCTCGACAGCCTCGGTGAAGCTCAGGTGGTCCATCTTGCGCAGGAATGAGTACACATCGCCGGACTCGCCACACCCGAAGCAGTGATAGAAGCCGACCTGCGGTCGCACATGGAAGCTCGGGCTGCGCTCATCGTGGAAGGGGCACAGTCCCTTCAGCGAACCGACACCGGCGGGCTTGAGGGCTACACGCTCGCCGATCACATCGGCGATGTTCGTCCGCGCCTTCACCTCGTCGATGTCGGCCTGCGCGATCCGTCCTGGCATCAGGCCGCCCTACCGGGCCCGCATCGGCGCGCCGGGCACCCAGATGCCGAGGGATGCGACATCGACCTCGCCAACGAGGCGGCCGTGCCACGAGATCGCGTGCTGATCGGTCAGGCTTGCGACTTGATCGACGATGGTGCGGCGCCGTTCGCGGTCGGTCGTGGCGTGATCGAAGTCTTCACGGTGCACAGCATCCAGCTCATGCGGGTTCTCCCACAGCGCTGTGGCCAGGCGCTTGAGCAGGCGCCGCTGCTCTTTGTACAGCGCCTTGCGGCCGTCGATACTCACCACCACAGCACCAATGATGCCCTTGAGCACCCCCATCTCGGCCTCGATGACACGAGGCACCACGACGTGTGCGTGAAAACGCGTCAGTTCCGGACCTCCGGCTGCTGCCCGGGTCGCCGTCACGGCGGCACGCGCGAAGCGTCCAATGAGGTCGCTGGTCAGGTTCTTCAACCGCGCGAGGTCGGAGCGCGTTCCCGAGAAACTGGCAACCCATTCCGGCATCCGCATGAGGCGATAGAGGGCGTCCTCGAGCTCGTCCCGCGCAAAGTCGTATCCCACCCAGGTCTGGATGGCCTGGATGAGCGCGTCATGCTCGGCAGGGTCGGCCAGGCGCGCGGGGTCGAGGTACCCGTTGACGATGGCGTCCTCGAAATCGTGTACGGAATAGGCGATGTCGTCGGAGAGATCCATGACCTCGGCCTCGATGCAGCGAACGCGGCCGGGAGCGCCCTCGCGCATCCACGTGAAGACCGCCTCATCCTCGTCGTATACCCCGTACTTGAGCCGGCCACCCGGATCAGGAAGCGGATGCGCGGAAGTCCACGGGTACTTGCAGGTGGCATCCAGGCTCGCGCGCGTGAGGTTGAGGCCGTGGCTTCGGCCGGTGGCGTCGATCACCTTGGGCTCCAGGCGCGACAGGATGCGCAGGGTCTGCGCGTTCCCCTCGAACCCGCCGATGTCTTCTGCCCAGTCGTTCAGGGCGCGCTCGCCGTTATGGCCGAAGGGAGGATGCCCCAGGTCGTGACTCAGGCACGCGGTATCGACCACGTCAGGTGCGAGCTGCAGCGCCGTCGCAAGCTCGCGCCCGACCTGCGCGACCTCGAGCGAGTGCGTCAAGCGGTTGCGAGCGAAGTCCGCAGGGCTTGCCGGGCTCAAGACTTGGGTCTTTGCGGCAAGTCGACGAAGCGCAGCCGAATGCAGCACGCGCGCCCGATCCCGTGCGAAGCCGTCGCGCTGCGATCGGTGGTGCTCAGCGTAGAAGCGCTCGGCATCGGCATCCGTATATCCCGGATGCACCGGAATGCCCCGCTCAGCCACCGCTGTGATCCAGTTCGGCCTCGGCCAGCGCGCACGATTCCACGCCGTCGATCTCCTGCGACTCAAGCCACCGGTCGGGCAGGGCGGGTCGCTTCGGGCTCCCTGCGCGCCCACGCTGGCCCTCGGCGGCGGCGCCGGGATAGGGGGCGTCCAGGTCCAGCTCCGCGAGAAGCTCGTCGATCTCGGCGAGCGAGGATGCCGTCGCGAGCCGAGCACGCAGATCACCGCCTACCGGGTAGCCCTTGAAGTACCAGGCGACATGCTTACGGATGTCGCGACAGCCGCGGCCCTCGTCCTCGAAGAACTCGACGAGGAGTTCGGCATGCCGGCGAAACGCCTGCGCGACGAACCCGAGGTTCGCGTCCACGGTCGGGCCGGCATCCACATCGAACGCCCGCGCCAGCTCTCCGAACAGCCAGGGCCGCCCAAGGCATCCCCGACCCACGACGACCCCATCACACCCGGTCTCGGCCATCATCCGCGTCGCGTCCTCGGCGGCCCAGATGTCGCCGTTGCCGAGCACCGGAACTGACGTGACGTGCTCCTTGAGTCGGGCGATCGCCTCCCAGTCAGCTTCCCCGGAGTAGAACTGGGCGGCGGTGCGAGCGTGAAGCGCGACGGCTGAGACCCCGGCATCCTCGGCGATTCTGCCGGCTTGGAGATAGGTGAGATGGTCGTCGTCGATTCCCTTACGCATCTTCACCGTCACCGGGATGGGCCCCGCCGCGGCTACGGCGCGCGTCACGATCTCACGGAAGAGGCCGAGCTTCCACGGCAGGGCGGCGCCGCCGCCCTTGCGCGTGACTTTCGGGACGGGGCATCCGAAGTTCATGTCGATGTGATCTGCCCGGTCTTCCTCGACCAGTACCCGAACCGCACCCTCCACCGTGGCGGGATCCACACCGTAGAGCTGAATCGATCGCGGCGTTTCGGACTCGTGATGGGTGATCAGCCGCATCGTCGTGTCGTTGCGCTCGACGAGTGCCCGTGACGTGATCATCTCGCTGACATAGAGACCGGCGCCGTACTCGCGACACAACCGCCGAAACGCGGTGTTGGTGATGCCGGCCATCGGCGCGAGCACGACCGGCGCGTCGACCGTGATCGGGCCGATGCGCAACGGCGCGACAGACGTGGCTGACGGTGTTGACGGCATCCACCCATTCTCCCAGACCTGCGCCTCGACGTGCCGCGCCCTCCCCCGCGGCCGCCGGTAGCCTGAAACCATGACCGACGTGCAGCAGCTTTCTCTTCGTGACATCCCCTTCGTGACCGCCGACGGCCAGACCGCGACGCTCGGGGACTACGGCGACGGCGTTGTACTGGTGGTCAATGTCGCCTCAAAGTGCGGTCTGACACCGCAGTATGCGCAGCTCGAGCAGCTTCAGAAGACCTACGGTGATCGCGGATTCACCGTGGTCGGGTTCCCCTGCAACCAGTTCATGGGTCAGGAGCCGGGCAGCATGGACGAAATCCTCGACTACTGCTCGACCACCTGGGGTGTGTCGTTTCCGATCGCCGAGAAAGTCAAGGTCAACGGCTCTCACGCCGCGCCGCTCTACAAGGCGCTCAAGAAGGCGAAGGATGCCGAGGGCAAGCGGGGGCCGGTGCTCTGGAACTTCGAGAAGTTCCTGCTCACCCCCGACGGCACCGTCCACCGGTTCCGCCCGACTACCAAGCCCGACGACCCGTCGATCGTTGCGGTGATCGAAGACTCACTCCCCCGCTGATCTCGCGAGGCCTTCACCACCGGTCAGTGGTGGAAGCTGCCCGCCTCTTCCTCGCTCATCGGCACCGAGACGGGGTGCTTGTCGAAGTGCGCAATGGCATCGCGGTAGTCATCCATCAGCAGGCTTGCCTCATCGCGGCTGAAGCCGGCGCGCACGAGGATGCGCTGTACGGCCAAGTCCTGCCGGTCGGCGGGCATAGTGTAGGCCGGGACCTGCCAGCCCCGTGTGCGCAGCCGGTCGGCAAGATCAAACAGGGTGAATCCGTGCTCGGCTCCCTCGACGAGTTTCCACGAGATAGCCGGAATGCCGTGCTCTGGACTGCCATCGTTGATGATCTCGAAGTGACCGAGCTTCGCGATCTCGGCCGCGAGGTACATCGCTGTGTCGTAGCAGGCCTGATGTACGCGCTGGTACCCCTCCCGACCGAGTCGCACGAAGTTGTAGTACTGGGCGATCACCTGGCCGCCGGGACGGGAGAAGTTGAGCGCGAAGGTCGGCATGTTGCCGCCGAGATAGTTCACTTCGAAGATCAGATCCTCGGGAAGCTCGGATGCGTCGCGCCACACGATCCACCCGACCCCCAGTGGGGCCAGACCGAACTTGTGGCCTGACGCATTGATCGACTTCACGCGGGGTAGGCGGAAGTCCCACACGATGTCGGGGGCGGTGAAGGGTGCGAGGAAGCCACCGCTCGCGCCGTCGACGTGGATGGGGATGTCGAGTCCGGTACGTGCCTGGAGGTCATCCAGTGCCGCACTGACTGCTTGCACTGGCTCGTACTGGCCGGTGAAGGTAACACCCAACGTGGGTACCACGCCGATCGTGTTCTCATCGGCGCGAGAAAGAACCTCATCCGGCGTCATGATCAGCCGGTCATGTTCCATGGGGATTTCGCGCAGCTCGATGTCCCAGTAGCGGGCGAACTTGTGCCAACACACCTGAACGGGCCCGCAGATGAGGTTCGGTTTGTCCGTCGACAGACCAGCTGCCCGCCGGCGCTCGCGCCATTTCCACAGCAGGGCCATACCGCCGAGCATCGCCGCCTCGCTCGAGCCGGTCGTCGATGTGCCGAGGGTGTTCTCCGCCTCGGGAGAGTTCCAGAGGTCGGCGAGGATGTGGACACACCGCGCCTCAATCGCCGCGGTCTGCGGATACTCGTCCTTGTCGACCATGTTCTTATCGAGTGTCTCGCGCATGAGGTCCCGAACTTCGGGCTCCAGCCAGGTCTGGCAAAACGTCGCAAGGTTCTGACGCGAATTGCCGTCGAGGATCAACTCGTCGGAAACGAGCCGATATGCGGCGAGCCGAATCAGGCGTGGACGCCTACCAGCGAGCAGCCTAGAGAGCGGGCGCCTCCGGAGTGTCGACGGCACCACCGAACCGGCGGTCGCGGCCGAGATAGAGGTCGATCGCGCGCCAGAGGTCTGTTCGGGAAAAGTCGGGCCATAGCGTGTCGAGGAACACGAACTCCGCGTACGCCGACTCCCAGAGAAGGAAGTTCGATGTGCGCTGTTCTCCGCTTGATCGAATGAACAGGTCGACATCCGGCATGTCCGGCTGGTAGAGCCTTCGAGCGATGAGCTTCTCGCTCACAGCCGACGCTCGCAGGCGACCCGCCGCCACGTCATCGGCGATGGAGCGCACCGCGTCGACGAGCTCGACACGACCCCCATAGTTGACGCACATCGTGAGCGTCAGGACGTCATTGCCTGCGGTCAGCTGCTCGGCGAACTGCAGTTCCTTGATCACGCTCGACCACAGCCGAGGCTTGCGGCCAGCCCAGCGAACCCGAACACCCCACTCATTGAGCTGATCACGACGCCGGTGCAGCACATCGCGGTTAAAGCCCATCAGGAACCGGACCTCGTCGGGTGAGCGCGACCAGTTCTCGGTCGAAAACGCATATACCGACAGGTGCTTCACGCCAGCTTGGATGGCGCCAGCCACGACATCGAGAAGTGCCGCTTCGCCGGCCTTGTGACCCTCGACACGGGTGAGACCCTGCCGATTGGCCCAGCGTCCGTTTCCGTCCATGACGATGGCGACATGGTTCGGTACCGAGCCCGCGGGAAACTCGGGCGGATAGAGACCTGTCCAATCGATCGGCCGGTAGGGAACGGCGTCACGGTGGGTGTAGGACTTGGGGCTCATGGAGTGGGTTCCATCGTCTGAACGGCTGCTGGCTGCTGTGGAGGCGGCGCAAAGGTGCCAAGGTGTTCGAGCGAACGGATGCCGCGCTCGAGGTGCCACTGGGTGTACGCCGCGATCAGGCCAGATGCCGCCCCGTTTGCCCCACCGGATGCCGCGTCCACGATGTCCCACTCCCCCGTCATGAGCGCGCGCAACACTCCGAGGGTCTCGGCATCCACCCGCGCCGAGCCAACCGGCGAGCACTCGGAACACACCATCCCGCCGAGCTGGGCGACGAAGGAGGTGTGCTCCCCGACGCGCCCGCAGCGCGCACACGCATCCAGCCCGGGCGCCCATCCCGACAGAGCCATCACGCGAAGCAGGTACGAGTCGAGAATGCTGCGCGACGCGTGCTCGCCCCGAGCCAGCGCTCGAAGGCCGCCGAGCAGCAGAAGATACTGCTGCGTCGTCGCCTCGGACTCCGTCAGCCGGTCCGCGGCCTCGACCATCGCGTGCGCGGCCGTGTACCTGTCGTAGTGGAGCGCGATGTCAGCGCCGTAGGCGCCGAGGCTGTCAGCCTGCTGCACGATATCGAGCGAGCGCCCCTGGTACAGCAGTACATCGGCAACCATGAAGGGCTCGAGGCGAGCGCCGAACCGCGACGATGTGCGGCGTACGCCCTTCGCCACGGCGCGAACCTTGCCGTGGCGCCTGCTCAGTAGCGTGACGATCCGGTCCGCCTCACCCAGTTTGTGGGTGCGCAGAACCACGACTTCGTCACGGTAAGTGGGCACCCCTCGATTATCCCGGCATCGAGCGACAATAGACGGGTGAACGAGCCGCTCTTCGTGATCCCGCTCTGGGCGGATCTTTCCGCCGTGGCGCTCGGTGGCCTCCAGGGAGCTCTGTTTGCCTCGGGATTCCGTGGCCAGCGGCGCCTTGACCTGCTCGGCGTCGCGATCATCGGGATCGTGATGGGGATGGGCGGCGGTCTGATCCGTGACCTGCTGCTGAACGTCACGCCTTCGACGTTGCAGTCCAACTGGTACCTGCTCACCGCGGTCGCGGCAGCGCTCCTGGGGATGCTGCTCGCAACGATCCTCGAGCGCGTCAGCTGGCTGATCGTCGGACTCGACGCTCTCGTCATCGGCCTGTTCGGCGCGTTCGGCACGAGCAAGGCGCTGTATCTCGGGCTTCCGGAAGTGCCCGCGATCTTCGTTGGTGTCGCCGCGGCAGTCGGTGGCGGCATCCTGCGTGATGTGCTGATGGGCCTACCGGTCGCCATCATGCACGTCGGATCGCTCTACGCGGTAGCTGCAGGCGCCGGGTGTGTCGTGCTCACCGTCTCGTTCTCATTCGGGGCGCCGTTGACTGCGGCGGCGATCATCGCGGTGGCCGTGACGACGGTCATCCGGCTCCTCGCCGTCGTCTTCGATATTTCGCTTCCCGAGCAACGCGCCCTCTACCGCCGGAAGGTCGCCGTCGAGACATCAGCTATCACTGTCGTCGCCCCGCTAGCAACGGACAACGGCGACGCGGGGGCAACCGGCTGACCGGCGACCCCCGCGCGCGCTCGACTGTCAGACGGCCGCGAGCACTCCGGACTCTTCGCGAACGCGGATAGCGCGGTTCACGCCCGAGACGATCGCCTTCAGCGACGCCGTCGAGATGTCGCCGTCGATACCGACACCCCACAACCGCTCGCCTTCGACCTGCAGTTCGACGTAGGCCGCGGCCTGCGCGTCACCCCCGGCGCTGAGAGCGTGCTCGACGTAGTCGTAGACGGTGACCCCGAAGCCCTGTTCGCGCAGCACCTCCAGGAACGCCGCTACTGGTCCGTTGCCGTTTCCGCGCGCCGAGACCTCGGAGTCGCCGTCGCGGAGCTTCACGTCGAGGACCACGTCACCGGTCATGTCGCTTTCGGTGCGGGTGGAGAGCAGTTCGAAACGGCCCCAGCGCTCGTCGGCGACGGAGCTCGGCAGGTATTCGTCGGTGAAGATCGACCAGATCTGGTCGCTGGTGACCTCGCCGCCCTCGGCATCCGTCTTTGCCTGCACGACGCCCGAGAACTCGATCTGCAGTCTCCGCGGCAGGTCCAGGGCGTGGTCGGTCTTCAAGAGGTACGCAACGCCACCCTTGCCGGACTGCGAGTTCACGCGGATGACGGCCTCGTACGAGCGGCCGAGATCCTTCGGATCGATCGGCAGGTAGGGCACAGCCCATACCAACTCATCGACGCCGACGCCCTGCGCCGCGGCGGCGGCATCCATCGACTCGAAGCCCTTCTTGATCGCATCCTGGTGCGACCCGCTGAAGGCGGTGAAGACGAGGTCGCCAGCCCAGGGACTGCGCTCATGCACGGGCAACTGGTTGCAGTACTCGACGGTGCGCTTGACCTGGTCGATGTCGCTGAAGTCGATCTGAGGGTCCACCCCCTGCGTCAGCAGGTTGATCCCCAACGCGACCAGGTCGACGTTTCCGGTGCGCTCGCCGTTACCGAACAGGCAGCCCTCGATCCTGTCGGCCCCGGCCATGTAGCCGAGCTCGGCAGCCGCGATCGCCGTGCCGCGGTCATTATGCGGATGCAGCGAGATCAGGACGTTCTCGCGGTGGTTCAGGTGGCGGCTCATCCATTCGATGGAGTCGGCGTAGACGTTCGGCGTTGCCATCTCGACCGTCGCCGGCAGATTGATGATGACCTTCCGCTCAGGCGTCGGCTCGAAGATCTCGAGAACCTGGTTGCACACATCGACGGCGAACTCGAGCTCGGTGCCGGTGTAGCTCTCAGGCGAGTACTCGTAGAACACCTCCGTGCCCGGAACCGTCGCCTCGAACTTGCGGCACAGGCGAGCACCTTCGAGGGCGATGTCGATGATCCCCTGCTTGTCGGTGCGGAACACGACATCGCGCTGCAGGATGCTCGTCGAGTTGTAGAGGTGCACGATCGCGCGCTTCGCGCCGCGGATCGATTCGTAGGTGCGCTCAATGAGGTGCTCGCGCGCCTGCGTCAGAACCTGGATAGTCACGTCGTCGGGGATGACGTCGTCGTCGATCAGGTGACGCACGAAGTCGAAGTCCGTCTGGCTCGCGGACGGAAAGCCCACCTCGATCTCTTTGTAGCCCATCTTCACCAGCAGATCGAACATGATCCGCTTGCGCTCGGGGCTCATCGGGTCGATGAGCGCCTGGTTACCATCGCGCAGGTCTACGGCGCACCAGCGCGGTGCCTGGGTGATTTTCGCGTCGGGCCACGTGCGGTCGGGAACCGACACGCGGATCTGCTCGTGATAAGGAACGTACTTGTGCGTCGGCATCCCCGACGGCTGCTGAGTGTTCTTCATGGTGTCGCTTCTTCCTGCTTCTGGCTCGAGGTGAACGGGCCGACACGAAGCTCCGCGACGAGGTAGGCCCTAGATGGCCCCGCCGCGGCAGCTAAGAAGAAGCGAGAGTGCACGCATACCGCGATGTTATCAGCAATTCGTCCCCTGATCCGTGAGACGTTTGGTTCGCGCTCGACACAGTATGGGTATGAGGATCACTGCTCGTCTCGGCACTGCCGCGCTCGCCGCTGCGTCGCTCCTGCTGATCACCACCGGATGCGCCAGCGGGTCCGGTGCATCCGGCGGCTCACTGTCGACCACACAAATCAGCCCGCCGGACGGCGAAGTGGTCGGCACGGGAACTGTGCTGGATGTCGCTGGGGATGTGGCGCTCTGCCTCGGCCCGATCGCCGAGTCCTACCCGCCGCAGTGCGACGGGTTGCCGCTCATGGGCTGGAGTTGGGAAGGCGTCGACGGGTTCGAGGAGTCGGGGGACACGCGGTGGGGCACCTATGCCGTCTTCGGAACGTTCGACGGCGAGGTCTTCACCGCCACCCAACCGCCGATCATGCTTGCGCTCTACGATCCGATTCGCGCAGAGGACCCGACGGGAGGAGGCCCGGGCGAAACGCCAGTCGCAGAGCTCGACGAGATTGCACGTGAGCTGCCGACCGCGCTCGATGATCTGCTGCTCGCGACCTGGACGCAGGATGGCTACGTGTGGGCGCAGGTGATCTGGGATGACGGCACCCTGCAGGATGCCGCAGATGCCGAATACGGCGACGGCGTCGTCATCGTCCAGTCCGCTCTCAGACCGATCGGCTGAGGCGGGATCTGCACGTGAGGTCAGAAACCGAGGCGACCGAGCTGCTTCGGGTCGCGCTGCCAGTCCTTGGCTACCTTGACGTGCAGTGACAGGAAGACGCGGGATCCAAGCAGTGGTTCGATCTGTTCGCGGGCAGCGGCACCCACGCGCGCGAGTCGGGAGCCCTTCTTGCCGATGATGATCGCCTTCTGACTGTCGCGCTCAACCACGATGTCGGCGTAGACGTCGATCAGGTCCGAGTTCTCGCGCGGTTGGACATCCTGCACGACGACCGCGATGGAGTGCGGCAACTCATCGCGCACGCCATCGAGCGCGGCCTCCCGAATGATCTCGGCGATCCGGTCGTCATCGGCCTCGTCCGTGACGACGTCGTCGGGGTAGAGGGCCGGGCCTTCGGGGAGCATCTTCAGGATCTCGTCAGCCAGAACCCCGAGCTGATCGGCTGTGACCGCCGAGAGCGGAATGACGGCCGCCCAGTCCTCGCGCAGGGCGTCGACCTCCATGAGCCGCTCCGTGATCTGATCGCGGGATGCGGCATCCGTTTTGGTCACCAGGGCGATCTTCTTCGCCGAGGCGTACCCGTCGAGCGATTCGGCGATCCGTCGATCCCCGGGCCCGACCTTCTCGGTGGCGGGGGCGCAGAACGCGATCACATCAACGTCTCCGAGCACCTCTTCGACGAGGTCATTCAGGCGCTGACCGAGGAGCGTGCGCGGGCGGTGCAGACCGGGCGTGTCGACGATCACGATCTGCCCGCCGGGGCGGTTCAGGATGCCGCGAATGGCGCGCCGGGTGGTCTGCGGCTTGTCGCTGGTGATCGCGATCTTCTCGCCGACGAGGGCGTTCATGAGCGTGGACTTACCGACATTGGGGCGCCCCACGAAGGTCACAAAGCCGGACCGAAAATCAGAGCCGGACCGAGAATCGCTGCCGCTCACGAGCGCACCTTCCGCTCAGATGATGTCTCGGATGCCGCCACTGAGCCATCGCCCTCAGCTGCGGCCTCGGTCTCCGCGGCATCGGCCCGGACGGGGATGCGCTCCACAAAGACGGTGGTGATGCCGCGACCCTTGCCGCGGGATGCGCCGCCAGTGATGCGCAGCCCCTCGAAGTCTGTGACCGCTCCGGGCTGCGGCACCTTGCCGAGCTGCTTGCCCAGCAGTCCCCCGATCGAGTCGACCTCGTCGTCTTCGAGATCGAGGTCGAAAAGCTCCCCGACCTCGGCAAGGCCGAGTCGGGCACTGACGCGGTAGCGCCCCTCGGCGACCTCGGCGATCTCGGTGGCCCGCGGGTCGAACTCGTCAGCGATTTCGCCCACCAGCTCCTCGATCAGGTCCTCGAGGGTGACAAGGCCCGAGACCCCGCCGTACTCGTCGACCACCATGCACACGTGCACGGCTTCGCGCTTCATCTGCTGCAAGAGGGTCTCGGCTCGCATCGATTCGGGGACAAAGACGGCCGGTCGCGCAAGTTGCGAGATCGCAGCAGCACGCCAGCCAGCCTCGTCGCGATACGCGAACTGCACCAGGTCTTTGAGGTAGAGCATCCCGATGACGTCATCGGCTTCGTCGTCGACCACCGGAACGCGCGATACGCCCTTGTCGAGGAACAGCTCCATCGCGTCCTTCGTCGTCGTGTCTGCCTCGACTGTCACCATCTCTGTGCGCGGAATCATGACCGCGCGCACATACGTATCGGTGAAGTCGAACACGGAGTGAATCAGTTCGCGGTCATCCTCTTCGATGAGGTCTTGTGACGCGGCTTCATCCACCATGCTGAGCAGCTGCTCTTCGGAGGCGAACGACGAGCCGCGGGCTACGCCGGGTGTCACCCGGTCGCCGAGCGCGACGAGGCCGTGAGCGAGCGGGCCCAGCACGATGCGCATCGCACGGATGACGGGTGCAGCGCCACGGAGCAGCCCCTTGGCGTGAAGGCGCCCGACGCTGCGCGGGCTCGCGCCGACCACGACGAACGAGATCCCCGTCATGATGATCGCGGCAGCGAGCATCGCCCACCAGATGCTGTCGAACAGGATCGTGAGTGCGACAGTGACCAGCACCGCCGCGGTGGTCTCGGACAGGACGCGCATGAACCCGGCGGCGTTCGCATGGGCCGCCGGATCGTCCGCGATGCCGCGAAGGAACGCAGCATTGCGTCCGGACTGGCTCATTTCCTCGAGGTCGGATCGCGAGGTCACCCCGAGGGCTGCATCCACCGCCGCCATCAGACCGCCGAAGGCGACCAGGAGTGCAGCTGTGGCCAGCAGGAGGGCCGCGGTCACGGCTTGAGGCGGCGGCGTTCGGCCGCGTGGAATCGGACGATGAGGTCTCGTTGGAGCGCAAACATCTCGCGTTCCTCCGCCGGCTCGGCGTGGTCGAAACCGAGCAGATGCAGAAGACCGTGGGTCGTGAGCAGGATCAGCTCGTCCATCGTGGAGTGACCGGCAGCCTGAGCCTGGCTTTCAGCTACCTGCGGGCAGAGCACGATGTCCCCCAGGAGTCCTTCCGGCGTCGGGGCATCTTCAGTTCCCGGCCGCAGTTCGTCCATGGGAAAGCTCAGCACATCCGTTGGGCCAGGCTCGTCCATCCACTGGACGTGCAATGACTCCATCGCGCCCTCGTCGACCAGAAGGATCGCGAGGTCGGCATCCGGGCTCACGAACAACTCGGCGAGGTTGTTCTCGGTGAGTCGCAGGAGGACCGTTTCGTCGACGTCGATCCCGGACTCGTTGGTGATTTCGATCGTCATCGGCGTCCTCGTTTGGGCATGTGATCGCGTGGTCCGGCGGGCCGGCTTGCCCCGCGGCGCTCGGCACGATTGCTGAGCTCGCTCGCCTCGTCGCGCTCTCGCTTCGCGGACAGGCGCCGCTCGTCGTACTCGGAGTAGGCGTCGACGATCCTGCCGACGAGCGAGTGGCGCACGACGTCGTCGCTCGTGAGATACGCGAAGTGGATGTCGTCGATCGTGCTCAGCACCTTCGTGACCAGGCGCAGACCCGATGCCCCCTGCGGGAGGTCGATCTGAGTGATGTCTCCTGTCACGACCATCTTCGTGTTGAAACCCAGGCGAGTCAGGAACATCTTCATTTGTTCCGGTGTGGTGTTCTGGGCCTCGTCGAGCACGACGAACGAGTCGTTCAGTGTGCGCCCGCGCATGTAGGCGAGTGGCGCGACCTCGATTGTTCCTGTCGCCATGAGCTTGGGAACGATCTCCGGGTCCATCATTTCGTTCAGCGCGTCGTACAGGGGACGCAGGTACGGGTCGATCTTGTCCGTCAGCGTTCCCGGCAGAAAGCCGAGGCGCTCCCCCGCCTCGACGGCGGGCCGGGTCAGGATGATGCGGCTGACCTCTTTACGCTGCAGCGCCTGCACCGCCTTGGCCATCGCCAGATAGGTCTTGCCGGTACCCGCCGGTCCGATGCCAAACGTGATCGTGGTGTTCTCGATCGCATCCACGTACGACTTCTGCCCGAGTGTCTTCGGACGGATCACCCGACCGCGGCTGGAGAGAATCGCTTCGCCCAGGACCTCGGACGGACGTGGGTTGCCATCGCTTCGCAGGATACGGTTCGAGCTGGATACGTCAGCTGGCGCGAGATCGTGACCGGTGCGCGTCATCGTCAGGAGTTCCTCGACGAGCTCTCGGGCCGCGGCCACAGCTGCGGCGCTTCCCGCGAGAGTGATCTCGTTCCCGCGCACGTGCACGTCGACATCCGGGTGCTCCCGCTCGACCACGCGCAGCAGCCTGTCTTGGGGCCCGAGAAGCTGGACCATGGCTACACCGTCGGCGAACAACCGCTCCGTGACGCGATCTCCGGATTCCGCACTGTTGTCCGAATCAGCCACCGAGACTGCCTTCTGCAAGGTCGCCGCCGAGCACGTGGGCATGCACGTGGAAGACCGTCTGCCCCGCGCCGGGACCGGTGTTGAAGACCAGTCGGAAATCGCCGCTGCCATGCTCTGCGGCGACATCCCCCGCCACCGCCACCATCTCGGCGAGCAACGCAGGATCACCCGCCGCAAGCTCGGTGACATCGCGGTATTCGGCGGTCTTCGGAATGACCAAGAGGTGCAGCGGCGCCTGCGGAGCGATATCCCGGATGACGAACACGTTCTCGGTCTCGCTGAGGATCTCTGCGGGAATCTCGCCACGCAGGATGCGGGTGAAGACGGAGGGTTCGCTCATGCGCTCAGTCTACCGACGGCCTCTCCGGCGGGCCCAGCTACCACTTGCACGATCACCACCGGCCGAGCGTGCTGCTGAGCACAGCGATTGCCGCGGGTCCCGCTGTGGAAGTACGCAATACATGCTCGCCCAGGCGCACGAGCGTCGCGCCCGCAGCTTCGAGGGACGTCAGCTCGCCTGCGTCGATCCCGCCCTCGGGCCCGACGACGATAGCGATATCGCGGCAGTCGGTCGGGTCAGGCATCCATTCGCTGAGACGCAGCGCCGCTGTCGGCTCCAACACGAGCATCCGGGTCGCCGCGGCCCGCTCGCACAACTGTGCAGTCGTCAGCGGGCCGCCGACTTCTGGAAGCCACGCACGGTGCGCCTGCTTGCCTGCTTCCCGCGCGATCTGACGCCAGCGCGTGACACCCTTCTCACGCTTGGCCGCGTCCCACCGCGAAACGCTGCGGGCAGCTTGCCACGGCGTGATGACATCCACGCCGAGTTCGGTCGACGCTTGGACCGCGAGTTCGTCGCGGTCGCCTTTCGCAAGAGCCTGCACGAGCTCGATCCGCACGGATGGACGCGGTACCTCCTCCCGGTTCGTGACGCGAACCAGGACCTCGCGGGCTGCGACGAGCTCGCAGGCGCCTTCGAGCCACACTCCGGCTCCGTCACCGAGCGTGACCGTTTCTCCGACGCGGACCCGACGCACCGTGGCGGCGTGGTGCGCCTCAGCGCCGGTGAGGGTCACGGTCTGGCCGGTATCGGCATCCAGCGGTTCGTCGACGACGAAGTGAAGCGGCACGATCAGCCGTTCCGGAACCGATCGCGCAGCTTCGAGAACAGACCCTGATGGAACTCCGCCAGGTGAGGCGCGGGAGCCTTCGTGCGCTTGGCGAACTCCTCGATGAGGCCCCGTTCCTTGGCGTCGAGCTTCGTGGGCGTGACCACGTGCACGCCAACGCGCAAGTCACCACGCTGATTGCCGCGCAACGGTGTGATGCCTCGACCCTTGATAGTCAGCACATCGCCCGACTGGACTCCTGGACGCACCTCGAGGTCCACCGGCCCGTCGAGGCCCTCGATCGTCGTGGCCGCGCCGAGAACGGCATCCGGCATCGACACTTCGAGCGTTGCGAGCAGGTCGTCACCTTCGCGGCTGAATACCGGATGCGTCGCGACGGAGACCTCGATGTACAGGTCGCCCCGCGTCCCACCGCCAGGGCCGACTTCGCCCGATCCGGGAAGCTGAAGCCGCAGGCCCGTGTCAACACCGGCCGGGATATCGATCGACACGGTGCGACGAGCGCGAACGCGGCCCTGCCCCTGGCACGTCGCGCACGGGTACGGGATGGTCGTGCCGTACCCCTGGCACGTGCCGCACGGCTGGGAGGTGACGACGTTGCCAAGGAGGCTTCGAACCGTGCGCTGGATGTGACCCGTGCCGTGGCAGATATCGCAGCGAACCGGTGTCGTCCCAGGCTGCGTGCACGAGCCGTTGCAGGTCTCGCACATGACAGCGGTGTCGACGTCGATGTCGCGATGCACACCGAACACCACATCCTTGAGGTCGAGGTCGACGCGAACCAGCGCATCTTGCCCGCGCTCCTTCCGCGACCGCGGGCGCCCGCCGCGGGCCGCGCCACCGCCGCCGAAGAAGCTCTCGAAGATGTCGCTGAAACCGCCGAAGTCGCCGGCACCGCCGAAACCGCCGTTCTGGCCGCCGCCCATGTCGTAGCGCTGCCGCTGCTGCGGGTCGCTGAGGACGTCGTAGGCGTGCGTCACGAGCTTGAACCGCTCAGCAGCCTCTTCCCCCGGGTTCACGTCGGGGTGAAGCTCCCGCGCCAGGCGTCGATAGGCCTTCTTGATCTCTTCGGGCGACGCGTCTCGCGACACGCCAAGGACCTCGTAGTGGTCAGCCACGGTCACCTTTCTGCATCCCACGTGTGGTCGCGGGCAGTTCGTACGGGCTCATCGGCCCTTCTCGTCCTCAGCCAGCAGTCCGGTGAGGTAGCGCGCTACCGCCCGCACCGCCGCAAGGTTGCTGGGGTAGTCCATTCGGGTCGGACCCATCAGGCCAACACGGGCTCTGGCGCCCGTCGCATCGTAGTCACTCGCGATGACAGATGCCTCAGACAGCCCGAATGCCTCATTCTCGCGTCCGATGCTGGCCGCCAGCCCGTTGTCGTCGGCGACCATTTCGCCCATCAGGCGAAGGATGGTCACCTGCTCTTCGATCGCCTCCAGGAGCGGGTAGATGCTTCCCCGGAAGTCGCTCTCGCGCCGGGCGAGATTTGCTGCGCCGGCCATGACGAGCCGATCCTGTCGAAACTCGTCGAGCTCCTCCTGGACGACCCGAAGAATCTCGGTCACCGCCGACTGGTGGGCGGTTCGCGCGTCGCTGTCGGCTTGCTCCTCGACGCGCTTCGCGCCCTGACGCACGCTTCGCCCAACGAGCAGTGTCGACACCTCGGCGCGCACGCGTGCGAGATCCGTCTCGTCGAGGGCAACGGTCAGAAGCGCAAGTCGCTGCGACACGCGTCCGGTGTCAGTCACGACGATGACGAGCACCCGGGAAGGCTCGAGCGCAACGAGCTCGACGTGCGTGATGGTCGCCTTGGAAAACGAGGGATACTGCACGATCGCCACCTGACCGGTGAGCTGCGTGAGTGCCCGCACTGTTCGCGCCAGCGCACCATCGAGGTCACCGGGCCCCTGCAGGAAGCTCGCGATTGCGGCGCGCTGGGCGGGCGAAAGAGGCCGGATTTCGGCGAGGTGGTCGACGAAGACGCGGTACCCCTTGTCGGTCGGGACGCGGCCCGAGGAGGTGTGGGGCGCCGCGATGAGTTCTTCGTCTTCGAGAAGCGCCATGTCGTTGCGGATGGTGGCTGCCGATACGCCGAACGCGTGGCGCTCGACGATGGCCTTGCTTCCGACGGGCTCGCGGGTATCGACGTAGTCCTGCACGATCGCCCGGAGCACCTGAAGCCCACGCTCGCTGACCATGTCGCCTCCTTCCGCATCCGGCGTCGGCCGTCTGAGCGGCTCGACGTGGCACTGGCACTCACATCCTCAGAGTGCCAATTCTAGCGGATGCCTCTCCCCCACGCCCCAGATCACGACGTCAGTGCGCGCACGACAGCGTCGGCCAGCAATCGTCCGGCGCGTGTGAGTACGAGGTTCCCGCGAACCGCCCCGCGGCCGTCCACGAGTCCGTCCGCGACAAGACCGGCGACGGCTTGTCGGCTTTCCGGTGCCAGCTCCGACACGGGCAGGCCCTCGACCGTACGCACCCGCAGCATCACCCGCTCAAGCAGTCGTGCATCCTCGTCGGGGATCTCCGAACCGGCCCCCGGCGAGTCACCGGCAGCCAGCCGCTGCGCGTAGGCGGCAGGATGCCGGACGTTCCAGAATCGAACCCCTCCGACATGGCTGTGAGCACCGGGACCGAACCCCCACCAGTCGTGTCCGCGCCAGTACGCGAGGTTGTGCCGCGAGCGATCGGCGGGAGTCTTCGCCCAGTTGGATACCTCGTACCAGCCGTAGCCGGCTTCCTCGAACGCGGTGTCGGCGTGCTCGTACATGGCGGCCTGCAGGTCGTCGTCGGGTGTGCTGAGTTCTCCGCGTCGGATGCGGCGCTCCAGAGCGGTGCCCTCCTCGACGATCAGCGCGTAGGCCGAGATGTGGTCGGTCTCCATCGCGAGCGCGGCCTCGATGCTGCGTCGCCAGTGATCGAGCGTCTCTTCCGGGGCGCCGTAGATGAGGTCGACGCTCACTGACAGTCCGCTCTGCCGTGCCGCGCTCACCGCCGTTGCGACGTTCTCGGGCCGGTGCGTGCGATCGAGCGTGCGAAGAACCTCCGGCACGGCCGACTGCATTCCGATGGACAACCTCGTGACTCCCGCACTGGCCAGTTCCTCCGTGACCTCGGGAGTCACGGTGTCGGGGTTTGCTTCGACGGTGACCTCGGCATCCGGCTCGAGCCCGAACCGATCCCGCAGGGTTGACAGGATGACCGCCAGATCGCGGGCGGGAAGCAGGGTCGGCGTTCCGCCCCCGAAGAAGACCGTGTTCAGCGGGCGCGGATGGACGGAGAGCACACCCGAAGCAAGGTCGATCTCGCGAAGGAGCGTCCCTGCGTAGTCCTCGCGGCGCGCGCCACGCAACTCCTCGCCCGTATAGGTGTTGAAGTCGCAGTACCCGCAGCGAACGCGACAGAACGGGATGTGGACGTAGGCCGACAGCGGCGTGGCGGGGTCGATGACCGCACCGGGGAGCGATCCGTCGCGCGGAACGGGATCGCCGAGGGGAAGCGCTGCGCCCATCAGGGAGCGAACAAGGGCGATACCGCCGTCAGGTAGGCCCGGAAGAGCCGTCGCCGCCGCCCGCGAACGAAGCGCGGTACGAGCCGGTAGAGCGCCGAGACGGGGCGATCGAATGCGCGCACGGTGAACCAGACCTCGTCGTTGTCGCGCCACTCGATCAGGAACAGCTCCTCGCCGCTGACGACAGAGCCACCAACGGTGCCGAGCGCGAAAGCCGTGCGCCGGGGTTCTTCGACGGCCAGGATGACACGCAGTTCGGCATCCGCGCGGTATCCGCTGAGCCGGCCGGTGACGTGCACGGTCGCGCCGGCACTGACATACGGAGTGCCCTCGGCATCAAAGCGCTGCTCGGCTTCGCGACGCGACGGCGCGATCGGTGCGCCATCCGAGTCGTACGCGACCCCGGCGTAGCCGGACCCGGATGCCGGGCGGATGTCTGCCAACGACAACCCGGCGCCACGCAGCGGCGCCCACGCCAAGAGTGACTCGGTCGCCGACTCGAATCGTGCCTGGCCGCTTCCGATCCGCCAGGACTCTTCGGCGGGAATGCTCTTTTCCGGCGGGTACTGCATGAGGTCGGGAGCCTGAGTGGCCCCGACTGCTGCATAATCGACGGTCTCGTCCCGGAAGGTTCCGCGGCGCATGGCGATCAGACTACTTCTCTTTGCCCTCGACGTCGCCCGAGAGGGCTGCGATGAACGCCTCCTGTGGCACTTCGACGCGACCCACCATCTTCATGCGCTTCTTACCCTCTTTCTGCTTTTCGAGGAGCTTGCGCTTGCGGGTGATGTCACCGCCGTAGCACTTTGCCAGCACGTCCTTGCGGATCGCGCGAATGTTCTCGCGAGCAATGATCCGCGCTCCGATGGCGGCCTGGATGGGCACTTCGAACTGCTGGCGCGGGATGAGTTTGCGCAGGCGCTCGGTCATCATCGTGCCGTACCCGTACGCCTTGTCGCGGTGGACGATCGAGCTGAAGGCGTCGACCTTCTCGCCCTGTAGCAGGATGTCGACCTTGACGAGGTCGGCGGTCTGCGACCCAGCCGGCTCGTAGTCGAGGCTCGCGTAGCCTTGCGTCTTCGACTTCAGCTGGTCGAAGAAGTCGAAGACGATCTCACCGAGCGGCATGTTGTAGCGCAGCTCGACGCGGTCCTCGCTGAGGTAATCCATGCCCAGGAGCGACCCGCGTCGGGACTGGCACAGCTCCATGACGGTACCCACGTAGTCCTTGGGCAGCAGGATGCCGACCTTCACCACCGGTTCCGAAACCTCGGCGACACGGCCGTCGGGGTATTCGCTGGGGTTGGTGACCGTCACGGTTTCTCCGGTGTCGGTCGTGACCGTGTAGGTCACCGACGGCGCCGTGGTGATGAGGTCGAGGCCGAACTCGCGGGACAGACGCTCGGTGATGATTTCGAGGTGCAGGAGGCCGAGGAATCCGCAACGGAATCCAAAGCCCAGCGCCACCGAGGTCTCGGGCTCGTACTGCAGCGAAGCGTCCGAGAGCTTGAGCTTGTCGAGCGCTTCGCGCAGATCCGCGTAGTCGCTGCCGTCGATCGGGTAGATGCCAGAGAAGACCATGGGCTTCGGGTCGGTGTAGCCCGGGAGTGCGTCGGATGCCGGCTTTCGCTGGTCCGTGATTGTGTCGCCGACCTTCGACTGGCGGACATCTTTCACGCCCGTGATCAGATAGCCGACCTCCCCGACGCCAAGACCCTTGGTCGGGGTCGGCTCGGGGCTGGAGACCCCGATCTCGAGCAGATCGTGCGCCGCCCGCGTTGACATCATCTGGATGCGCTGACGCGGCTCGAGCTTGCCGTCGACCATTCGCACGTAGGTCACGACGCCTCGATAGGCGTCGTACACGGAGTCGAAGATCATGGCGCGGGCCGGCGCATCGGCGTCACCGGTGGGTGCCGGAATTTCGGCGACGAGCCGGTCGAGCAGCTCTTCGACGCCCTGACCGGTCTTGCCGCTGACGCGGAGCACATCGGCCGGGTCGCCGCCGATGAGGCTGGCGAGTTCTGCCGCGTACTTCTCGGGGTCGGCGGCGGGCAGGTCGATCTTGTTGAGCACGGGGATGATGTGCAGATCGTTCTCGAGCGCCAGATAAAGGTTCGCCAGGGTCTGCGCCTCGATGCCCTGCGCAGCATCCACGAGCAGGACCGCACCCTCGCACGCTGCGAGCGAACGCGACACCTCGTAGGTGAAGTCGACGTGACCGGGAGTGTCGATCATGTTGAGCGCGAAAGTGCCGGCATCCGTTTGCCACGGCATCCGCACCGCCTGGCTCTTGATGGTGATTCCGCGCTCGCGTTCGATGTCCATGCGGTCCAGGTACTGCGCGCGCATGTCGCGATCGGAGACGACACCCGTGATCTGCAGCATGCGGTCGGCCAGGGTGGATTTGCCGTGGTCGATGTGCGCGATGATGCAGAAGTTGCGGATCTGCGCGGGCGGCGTGGCTGCCGGCTGCAGCGGCGTAGAGGCACGGGGGGACATATCCGCACGATTCTACCGGCGCGCGTACCCCCGCCTTCGCCTACTGGGCGCACGGGTTGCGCTCGCCCAGCGAGCGAAGCGAGACGACACGGCGCACCGTATCCTCGAACCCATGGCGGTCGCGGTGGTTCTCGTGCACGGCATCCGCACCTCGCGCACGATGTGGCGGGCGCAAGAGCAGTACCTGACCGACCGCGGCAACCCCGTGACGGCGGTCGATCTCCCCGGGCACGGGTCTCGGATGAGCGAGACGTTCTCGCTCGAGGGCGCGTTCGCGACGATCGATGATGCCGTGCGCCAGGCTGCGGATGAGCACGGGACGGTGCTGCTGGCAGCCCACTCCATGGGAGGTCTGCTCTCGATCGAGTACGCCGGCCAGGAGAATCCCCCTCCGATCGCGGGCTTCATTGCTGCATCCTGCACGGCGATTCCGCGCGGCACCGCCCTGCAGACCTATCGACTTCTCGCCCGCGGGTTTGACTCGCTTCCGGACCGCGGAGCGTGGCTGAGCGAACGGGTGCTGGATGCCACCCTTCCGCCCGAGACACGGGCGGACTTCGGCGCCGGAGGCTATGCGCTCGACGCGCAAGACACGGCACTGCGAAGTCTGTCCGTGCTGGATCTGCTGTCTGCACTCGGCCGGATCGAGGTCCCCCTGTGGTTCGTGAACGGACAGTTCGACCAGTTGCGGGTCAACGAGCGACTGTTCACGCGGGTCGCGCCGGATGCCGAACTGATCGTTGTGCCGCGGACGAGTCACTTGGTTACGGCCATGCGTCCTCGCGTGTTCAACGCGGTCCTGAACCTTGCGCTCACGACCCTCGAACAGACCTGGTAGACTCGCTGATTGGCTTGTGTGTGGGTTTTACCCTCACGATCGCTGGTGGACGCCCCTCTCTCGTCGCCGGCAGTCCATCCATCACTCGAACGAAAGAACGTCTCCACGTGGCGAACATCAAGTCGCAGATCAAGCGCAACAAGACCAACGAGAAGGCTCACGAGCGCAACAAGGCAGTCAAGAGCGCTCTGAAGACCGAGGTGCGTCGCACCCGCGAGGCCATCGCCGCCGGCGACAAGGCCGCCGCCGAGAAGGCTCTGGCCACGGCGACCAAGAAGCTCGACAAGGCAGTCAGCAAGGGCGTCATCCACGCCAACCAGGCTGCAAACCGCAAGTCGGCGATCTCGAAGCAGGTCGCGGCTCTCTAAGCCTCACGCTTCATGCAAAGCCCGCCCTTCGGGGCGGGCTTTGTCGTTCTGGGCGTCAGCTCCCGAACTCGCTGCGCGTCGCGACCACGGTGACGAGTCGCTCAAGAGCGAAGATCGGGTCACGCGAGGCACCCTTGACCTCGGCATCCGCTCGCGCCGCAGCTTGGATGGCTCGGCCCAGAGATTCCTCGTTCCAGCCGGTGAGATCCCGGCGGGCACGGTCAACCTGCCAGTCCTTCACCCCGATCCGGGCCGCGATCGCGGCAGAGGACTCGCGCAGGCCGGCAACACGCGCCATCGTCCGCAGCTTCGACGCGATCGCCGCGACAAGCGGCACCGGGTCAGCTCCGCTGGCCAAAGCGTGCCGCAGCGTAATGAGCGCCTCGCCGTAGCGTCCCGCGATGGCGGTGTCTGCCACGGCAAAGGCTGTCGTTTCGACGCGTCCGCCGTAATAGCGCCGCACGATCTCGTCGGTCACATCACCATCGACATCCGCGATGAGTTGCTGGCATGCCGCGGCGAGCTCGGTGAGGTCGTCGGAGAACGCCGAGACGAGCGCACGGAGGGCGGCAGGCGCGATCCGCCTGTTCGCGGAAGAGAACTCGGCAGCGGCGAAGTCGTAGCGGTCGCTATCGCGCTTGACCGCGGGGCAGGCGATCTCGACAGCATCAGCCTTTCCGCTCCGGATCGCGTCGAGCAGCTTCTTGCCTCGCACGCTCGCGCCCGTGTGGCGCAAAACGACGGTTGCGCCTTCCTGGGGCGACTCGAGGTAGGCCACGGCTTCGGTGAGGAACGAGTCGGATGCCTTCTCGACTCCGAAGACGCGCACGAGCCGAGGCTCACCGAACAGCGACGGCGACGTGACGGTGAGCAGCGTTCCCGCCACGTAGTCGTCGGCACGCAGATCAGTCACCTCGACGGCGGGGTCCTCTGCGCGGACGTAGTCACGCAGACCCGCAATCGCACGCTCTGCGCAGACGTCTTCGGGACCCGAGACCAGCACGATGGGAGCAGGACGCGGATCACGCCACGGTACCTGCCGGATCGCCGACTTCGAGGAACTCGAGCGACGGGGTGCAGCCATGCCGAAAGCCTAGCCGCCACCCACGACAGACGCCGCCCGCTCCCGCCATAGAGCGAGGGTGTCGCCCTCTCCGACGACCGCCACGATCCCGTCCTGGTCGGTGCGCCCGACGGCACTGCCCTGCAGCATTGCGATCGTCGTCGTGGTGGGGTGACCGTAGGTGTTGTCGGCTCCCACCCCGATGAGCGCGACGCGCGGCGCGATCTGCTCGTAGAGACCAGGATCCTGATCAGCGCTGCCGTGGTGGGACACCTTGACGACCTCAACGACGCCGCTGACACTCGCGCGCAGCATCCGCTGCGGATCCGCGGAGAGATCGCCGAGGAAGAGCGATCGTGGGACGCCACCGCCTTCGATACTCACGGTCACCGACGAGTCATTACCCGCAGCGAACAGCGCCGTGGCACGCGGCCAGAGCACGCTCCAGTGGGCGCCACCGAGCGTTCCCGTCATCCCCTCTTGAGCCGACACCACCTGCGCTCCAGCTGCCGCGAGCTCTTCCAAGAGCCGTTCGTCGGCGCTTCCGTCGGTCGGACCGTGCAGCACGGTTTCGGCGCGCCCGATCACCGCCTCGGTGCCGCCGACGTGGTCTTTGTCGAAGTGCGTCAGGACGAGCAAGTCGAGGCGTGTGACGCCGACCCGGTCGAGGCATGCGCTCACCAGCGCGGGGTCGTGACCCGTGTCGATGAGCGCCGTCGCGCCCTCGCTGCGCACGAGCACCGCGTCTCCCTGGCCCACATCACACATCAGAATCGACCACTCGCCGGGGATGCCCCACCGCTGCGTGATCGTGGTGACAACGGTCGTGGAGGTCCAGACGGTGACGAGAGCTGCGAGCAGCAGCGCCGAGCCACGACGGATGCGGGCGGACCGGGGGCTCTGTGCGGGTAGGCCGAGCGCGAGGGCGACGAGTCCGCCCACCACAGCGAGTGAGAGAGCGCCCACGAGTCCGCTCACCCAAGGAACGCGTGCGAAGGGCAACCCGCTCGCGACATCCGCGATCCCGGCGATCCAGGCTGCCGGGAGCCACGCGAGTGCTGCCAGGCCGCTCTGCAGCACCGGGAACGGCGCGGCCAGGCACGCGGCAAGCCCCAGCACCGTCGCTGCGGGGGCGGCGGGCGCGGCGAGAAGGTTCGCCGGCACACCCCAGAGGGGCACCGTTGGGTCGATCAGCACCAGCAGCGGTCCGCACGCCAGCTGGGCGGCAAGCGGCACGGAGAGGGCAAGCGCCAGCGGTGCCGGCATGGCACGCGTCAGCCCCGATGCAAGCGGTCGGGCCAGCGTCAGAAGCGCCGCCGTGGCAGCCACGGAAAGCGCGAACCCCAGTGAGCCCGCCAACCAGGGGTCGAAGAGCAGGAGCAGGACCACGGCCGCGCTCAGCAGCGCGACCCCCGCGCCAGCGCGACCGAGCAGGACCGCGAGCATGGCGATTCCTGCCATCATCGCGGCGCGGACGACGCTGGGCTCGGGCGTGACGAGGATGACGAAGCCGACAAGCGCACCGAGACCGGAAACGACGCGGACCCGGCGCCCAGCCCCGAGTCCAGCCGCAACGACGAATGCGATCCCCACGACGAGCGCACAGTTTGCGCCCGACACTGCGGTGAGGTGGGATAGCGAGGATGCCTTCATGTCGGCATCCGTCTGGGAGCTGACCGCTGAGGTATCACCCACCGCGAGTCCAGGAACGAGCTCTCCCCCGCCGCCGGGCAGACCCGCGGCGGCTCGGACCAGCGACTGCCGGAGGTCGGCTGCGATGCGCAGGATGCCGGTGGGTGGTTCGACGACCTCTATCTCGTGCGCCAGGATCTGAACAACGGCACGATCTCCCGGATACGCCGGCCTGCTCGTTCCATTCATCCGTGCACGTGCGCCCACATCCAGCCCGCTGCTGACCTGCTCGCCCGACACGCGTACTGCCGCGTCAGTCCAGCCGGAGATCGCACCTCCATCAGCCCCGATGAGTCGGATCGACGCATCGAACGCGCGCTGGCCGCCCGCGCGCGGCTCGACCTTGCCGCTGACGATCGCCTCGACCTCGACGACACGCGAGCCGCTTCCGAAGGCTTCGAGCGCGGCATCCCGCCCCGGCTGCGCCAACGCAACATGGATGCCGACAGCAGCGCCCGCCGCGACAGCCACAACGACAACAGACAGAATGCCCACCGTCCCCGGTGCGCGCCGATAGCCGCCGCCGGCCTCCGCGGCCACGGTCGAGGAGCGCGGTCGCGAGATCGCACCGAGCACAACTCCCCCACCGACGCCGGCCGCCGCCAGGGCCATGACCGCCATCGGCGCGAGCGCGGGAGCGTTCACCAGCACGAAAGCCGTCGCCCATGCCACCACCGCGGCCGGCACGAGCCGCGCGGCACGCCACCGCCGCCCTCCGCTCAGCACCGGGCGGCTCGCTCACACCGTGACGAGATCACGAAGGGACTCGAGCATCTTGGGTCCGATCCCGGAGACCGACAACAGGTCATCGACGCTCGCGAACCGTCCGTTCGCCTCCCGCCACTCGATGATCCGTCCGGCAATGGCGGG
>CETR01031786.1_pt1 | contig 27795 bp, 26 predicted proteins | sample 531281 | NCBI WGS metagenome assembly CETR01 (sample SAMEA2622568, study PRJEB7988) | marine metagenome | biome: marine biome (ENVO:00000447); feature: mesopelagic zone (ENVO:00000213); material: "saline water (ENVO:00002010), including plankton (ENVO:xxxxxxxx)" | depth 696 m
TCAACGGCTTCTTCTTCTAGCCTAGGATGTGGGGCACGGGCTCTTACATTTACCACCTCTCCATATTTGTCAATTTTAAATTGGACATAAATTTTCTGGATGCCTTCCAACCCCAAATCCCCAGCTAGTTCGTTATTGAATTTCTGTTGTACGAAAGCGGAGACATTGCTTGAAAGACAGTCTTTTCTTTCTTGGTTGCTGTGCAAACTTTCACAGCCGGGATAAATAGGGACATCTTCAATAACGGCGAAAGGAACATCGGCAATCACTTCTTCTTCAACCTCTACATCTTCTATTTCTTCAATATCCACAATTACTTGGTCTTGGTTTAATTCGGTCGACTCAATCACTGTTTCTTCCACTTCAATATTATCCTCTACAATTTCAATCACCTGCATAGCCATAGCTGGTGGGGGTGGAGGAGGAGGGGGTAACTCAAGTTGTTGGGTAATGGGGATGTCTTCTTCCAGGTTATCGGTAACCAATACCGTATCGGCAGAACCTTCGGTACCATCCGAGGATTCCATTTCTATCAAACTCCAGGATAGCGAGAGCATGACCACTAGACCGGTCATAAAGAACACCGGACTCCAGCGGTTGAGATCTATGGCGGGATTTTTTTTGACTTCCATGACGATTGTTTTTTAGTGAATACGCTTTATTTCTTTGTTGAAAGTAGCATACTTATCACAATCTAACTATGACAATTATCATAGAGTCAATGGGTTACTTAAAGAACGTAAATGGGGTATGTACCTATGGATACTTCGGGTATACCGTATGGTAAAAGCATAGTTATGCCGTGGTTATACCGTGCTTGTATCATGGTTATACCATGGTTATACTATGTTTGAAATGGTAAAGGATAATAACTGGAATGAATGAAAGCAGTGTGCAAGTATAACGTATTTTGTAAAAAGATAGTGCCCTCTACTTCCCGATACAATATTTAACTACTCCCATATTTAGTGGTGTTATAATGTTCGGGCAACAAATAGGATACAAAAAACACATAAAAAGAGTAACTAAAGAGTAATCATTAATAAATTCGTTTACGAATATAGCATAAAAAAACCGCTCGAATTGAGCGGTTTTCAAATAAAAGCACCAAGCTATTAATTGGCTGTCCCAGAGCCTAAATAAGTACTGTTTGATACTTGGCTACCATCAGCAGTAATAAATGCCATAAATAGCTCTACAGTATCTCCTGCATAGGTTGTTGGTATAGCAACAATTTGAGTTCCTACTGTTCTGTCTGCTCCATCAGTTAAAGCAATAGATTCTTTCTTTGATGGATTATAAACCAATAACATTGCTTTATCGGTAGCATTGGCGTTACCTTCAGCAGAGTTATCATCCCAGTTAAAAGTTACTTCTCCAGCTGTTGCAAGATCTGTAGAAGGGTTCAGAGCAGCTGATAAACCACCTCTACTTACTAATGCATTTGCATAATCCACATTAAAGTTAGGTTCTACACCTGTAATGGCATTATTTAACACATAAGACATCGCAGCATTAAACGCTGTTTTCTTCACTGCTAAAAACTTATACCCTTTTTGGATAAACGGTTTAACAGCTTGAATAAATTCTAAAGTCACTGTAAACTTATTTCTTTGGTTTACCTGACCTACAGTTCTTGGATTGGCTACACTTGAAGGTTTAATTCTGATGTAGTCAATACCTTTCCAGCTTCCACCGATAACGTTTCCAACCTTACCAGAAAGCCCTCCTAAAATTCCTTGAGCAATTTTACCCATAACATAAATAATTTAAATGAAACTTACTTTTCTTCGGACTTGGTACGGACTTGACACGAAGTTGTACCTTCCGTTGAAATATATGGCAACTTTTATGCTATTCGTTAGATATGGATTTTGTTGCTTTAGATTGCTTCCTTTTGCATCAGAAATAAAAAAATGAATATTTTTTTTACAAAGAAAAAGAGAAAAAAGAATGCCGTTTCTTTGATGGCGTTGACATACTGTCAAGTTTTTTGGAAAAAATATTGCTGATGGAAAGGGTTTTGAAATTTGTGCCTGACCACAGGTGCAATATTTTTTTCAAAACCCGTAGGGCTTGAACTTTATAGTATGATGAGCGTGGGATGAAGGAAGCCAGCTAACTTTGCAAACTTTTTTCTTCTTGTTTGTTCATATAAGGATGTTTAAGGCGCTCAAACATTAGTTGTCTAAAAGGTAAGGTTTCTTCAGTTGGATATGCATTAAGGTAATTATACATTGCAATAGCCATATTCTTTGCAAAACGATTGAATTTTCTAATCGGAATAAAATAAACACCTTTTAGATGCTCAAACTTATATATGAAGCCTTGAAGTGATAAATGACCTTTATTATACTTATATGCTATTAAAACTTTATCTGAATTTAAATCTGATTTTTCAAGGTATTTGAAATTATCTGCTAGTAAATTCCAATCGAAATTTTCTCTAAATCTCCACGGTCTGCCTTTTCCTTTACGCTTTTGATAAATAATTTTTTCTTCAAAATCAACCGAATCAGTAAAAGTATTAATGATTAGTTTATGCTTTTTTAACTTTCCAAGATTAGTTTTAGATGATAAAATTAGGTTGACAATGCTTTGATTGTAGAATACTTCAAAACGTTTTAAAAATAAGAAAAAACGAAAAGCAGACATTGCAAATATAAACTCACGTCGTTTTGCACCTGGTTCATTTATGTTTTCATTGGTAAAATGAATATTGAACTCTTTTCTTTTATTATCAAACCCCAATGTTAAGTGTTCTCTATTATTTAAAGATGGAACATTAAGGATGAAACCTTTCTCATCGGTATAATTAAAACGTAGAAATAGCTTTTTTAAATTATCAATCATATTTCAAAATTACTCATTTTAGGCAGGTAATCGCGTAGCGTATGGCGATAGCCATAATAGCGAGCCGCCAGCGAGTTGAGCAAGGGTGGTGTGGGAAAATAGCCCGATAGGGCTACCACGCCTACGTTGAAAACGCAAGGGTGGCGCAAGTTTTTGATGCCGTTGGAATCAGCTTGGGTGTAGCGTGGGAAAGCAAGTGTAACAATTGAATGAAGCTATTGAAGGATGGCTACCGTTTTTAAAATTTAGCAATTGTGAGTACTTATCGTGATTAAGTTAATAGGGATTTAAGTAGATTAAGAAAATTGAGGGTTTTGATTTTACCTAATGAGCAATTGCCAATAAAAAAATGGGTTGAGTAGTGGCTGAAATAGCTGACTGAATGCGTTACTCTTGCTGTGCGTTTGCAATATAGAATAATCCGCTTTTGGATTTAAAAGACTATTTAATCAGTTATTAAAGCGGTTTTGAAGTATTTGAAAACTTCAATTTACTTGAAGCGGTTATTGTATATGCAAAATGGCTGCCATCAAAAACTGTGACACCCTGATTAGCCCGCAGCGAACAGCAGGCGAGCCAAATTATGAAGCAGCGGTTGTACCCCAATTTATATTTTGTGTGCCACGAGCACACACCTTATTGGGGTTTGGGGTGCAAGAGTAGCTGCGGGTGAGGAAGTTGTGTAGTGTGTGAAGTAAAGCAAATACATAGTACTAACGAGGATGTGTCACCGCAGTAGTGCTATGTATGGTAAGCACCAATGCAACGCATTTGTGATTATGCTTTATGAAACAAAATGGAACAACTGACGAACACCTTATTACCTGCCCTACAACTTGATAAATTAATGTATAAATTACCAAAATCCATTTGCTTTCATCATAGCAATATGTTCTTTGAGATTCTTATCGTCTTTGAAATAAGGATGTTTTTCTAATTTCTTATACTCCTCAATAACTGTTTTAGAAAACCCTTCTTTTTCTGTTAAGGACAAAATACGCTGCATTTCCTCTGCTCTAAATTTTGCTTTATCCACAAATGCCTCTCCATTTTCTGGATTCTCATAGTGTTCTTGAATTTTAAAGTGAGTATCAATTGTGCCTGACTTACCGATTAACCAGTTAGAAGCATTGCTTTGTGTTATTGCATTTGTTGTAAAGGAAAAGTCTTTATCGTGTATCAATCTATTAATTTTAGTATCACCATCCGCATAAGTATTTGGATGGATTTCTAAAAAATGATATGGGTCTAACGGTAAAGTTATTACTGAATTAACATCAAATAAACCTGCAAACTTATTTGTTTTCATATGCCTAATTGAAACAGGATTATCACAAGTTATCAAAGGACCCGATTTATCTTCAATTTCTATTACATTTATTACACAACCATACTTAAAGTGAACAAAATTCATCCATTGCTCAAGATGTTTGACGTGAAAAATCGTTTTATTCTCTAAATTAAACTCCTTCTTAACATTTTCTAACTCATCCTTATGAAATGTTATTTTCTTTCCTAAATAGTCCAATGTTATGATTCCTTCTTTATTTGCATAAGGCACAGTATTGTCTAAAATTTCATTAGTTATCTTATTATGTTGATTTAGATAATGTGGTGTCCTAAAATATAATGATAAACAAACGTATAATATCTGCCATTTTTGGTTTTTATCTACCGCTTTTATTGATTTATCTATGAGTATTTTATAAATATTTGGATATTCTGAATCTACATTATCAGCATAATATTTTTCCAAAGCAAATTTCTTTGCTGGATCATTAGTTTCTATAGTATATATATGCTTTTCTAAACAAATATCTTTAGTACTGATATTTTCAATTAAATTTTCGGCTTCTATATTATAAGCATCAACCAAAAAGGTTTTCTTATCTTTTTGGGTTGCAAAATTTTTGAGATATGACCGAGGAATATAATGCTGCCTTACAGGTTTTGACATAATTAAGGTGTTTTATGAAATAGCTGTTTTACCTATCTTTTCCAAAAGAGATTCAATATTTCTTATTACTTCTTTGAAAAAACTGGGGTTATCAAAAACTATTTCAAATTTATAATCTGATGATGCGTAATTTTTTAGCATAAATCGTCCTTTACTAAAATTTTTGATTGAATTAAACTTTTTGTCACTATTGTTAACTGTATCATTATTCTTGATTAAACCTTTATGATGAACTATTAAATTCCTCACTTGTCTAAAATCATCCATAAACTTCCATTCTGGATTCAGTAAAGAAAAATCAACTTTAGCAGATTGTTTTAAAAATTTTTTAATCTTGTCAATATCATTGTTGCCTTTTAAGTCATCTACTTTGTAATCGGTTTTTTTATAATGAGCAAACCTGTCACAGCCTCTTTTTAATACATCTTCTAAAAAAGAATACAACTGTATAATTTGAGCATTTCTATAGTTTTTGATATAAACATCGTTAAACATAAAAATGTCGTCTATGAATGAGTCTTGAACGTGATTAAGGTACTCTTCTGAATATTCTGATTTATCCTCTTTTGACTTATGAAACTTTTCATATTCAGATTCTATACTTTTTAATTCTCTTTCAAAATGAGTTTCCATATGATTCATATAGTCCTCTATTAAATGAAACTCAAATTGGATGAACCCTAATCCCATAATTGACATAAGTGATTCATCTTTTCTTGTTCTTGACATATTCAAATATTTATAAAAACCATAACGTATCTTTTGCATCCTCTGGAACACCGTTATTAAAACGTGGTGCTATTTGGGCTACCATTTCAGGATATTTTATGGTAATTGGCACATTTTGTTGGCGTAATGATTTCCAATACAATCTGCTAAACTGATAGACTTGGGTTAACAATTCTTCAATTACCTCAACATCCTCAAAAGCATCATCATCCGAACTGCTTATTTTTATTTTAATTGGGAATGGAAACCCATCTGTATCTGAATAAAAACGGTCGCTTGGATAGCGTGCATTATTAAAGAGCAAAAATTTATTTACTCCTATACGAATGTATGTACCGCTTACAGGCATCAATTTATCTCCCCAATTTACATCGTAAGCAATCATATCTTCTGCTTCAGTTTTATTGATATTCAAAATATATAAAGGCACTCCTAATTTTAGTTTATTCATCCCATCAATAATTGGCTGTAGTTCTTCGTAACTCATTTCTTTATAAAAATGAATAACTACTTTATCTGCTTGAGCTACTGATGTAAAATCTCTAATTGCCTTTAATATGCTGCCTGCTAATAGTTCTGTTTCGTTTTGGTTGAAATATTCAAAATTTCTAAACAATCCATTATTTTGAAAACTAAATGCACTTGCTATATACCTTCTGTTTTCGCCTTGATTGGTAAATGCTCCTACACCAATTACCAATTCTTTTTTATCGGTTACTGCCAGCTTCCAAGGTGCGCCACCTAATTTGGCGTGAATAGCTAATGCCATATTTTGTAATGAAAACTGAAAATTGTATTGGTCTTGGATGTTTATAATCATCTTTTCGTAATCGACCACTTGGGTTACAATGCCTTCATTTAAAAACAGTTCTTTAATCCGGATGTAAATTTCCCTATCGTCAGGATCTGGTGTAAACTTATCGAAAGGACTTATATAAAATGCTGCATACTTTACATTTTCGTGGTCAAAAGTTAAACTTTCAAGCTGTTCAACTATTTCGGGTATTGGGTCATTTTCATTAGTGAACTCAATAAAATGTTCTTTTGAAGCTGTTGCCTTAATATTTACATAGGCTTCCAATCCTTTATAATATTTCTTTTCAGTATTTACACCTTCTTTTAAATTTTGATAGAAAGACAACACATAATCTTTATGTGAGGTATGGCAAATGAAAAATATCTTGATATTTTGATTGCTTGGGCGTCTGTAAGGGTTTAGAATGTTCATTGCCTTTTTAGGCACTAAATGGGTTCTTTTGTTACCATATTGGTCTTTACCAAATTCTAATAAGCCCAAGTTGGGGTTAATGTGATTGATGCGATTGCCAGGAACATCTATAAAGGCATCTTGCTTAAAAGGAAACAAGGCTTTAAATTCTTCTGTAAACAAGTAGTTTTTAGCAAAAGTAGTGATGAGTGCTACATACTTTTGGTATCTGTTCTTTGGCCTGTCTGGTTCTTCAATAGGGATGTTTAAGGCTCTTGCCAATTGTAAATTGAATATTGGAAAGGCTTTACCAAATTCTATGCTATTGTAAAACTCTTCTTTGTCCTCTGTATCGAGGTTCATTTGATAATTAAACGTTTTTTGACCATACACACAACGCTTAATGTACTCTGTTTCCTCAATATCCTTAACTGATTTTGTGAGGACTTTTGACGTACCATCATACGATACCACAAGTTCTGGTAAGTCTGTTAGTGTTGCAAACAGTATTTTGAATGAGAATTTATAGTATAAATTATAGTCTGCTGTATTTCCTTTTTTTGAAGGCATCCAAACCTGTACATCACGTACAAAGTTTTTGACCACGATGTAACCCTTTTCTAAAAAGTAGGTTTTTAATTGGTGTTTAAGGAATTGTTTGTATATGCGTAGTTCTTTATCCTTTATTAAATTTATTTTGATACTTGGGGCATTGGGTATTTCTTGGGTAAATGTGGTGAAAATATGTTCTAAACTTGATAAATCTGTATCTGGAAACGCCTCTTTTACCTGCTTTGAAAACTTTGATCTATGGATTGGATGGCTACCTTCTATATCTTCTAACGATAGATATATGACAGGTGTACTACTTGGCCATTTAAAATTGAGTATGTTCGTCTTTAAGTGTTCTTGCATAAATAATGAGGTGTTTTTGTATTTACATATATGAGTGATTATAGGTTATAAATAGACATTGTACTTTTCAAGTTTTTCAAATAGACCTAATATATTTTCAATGATTTCATTAATAAAATTCTTGTTGTCAAATATCAAGTTGTAATAAACAATATCCCTATCTTTCTCCAATAAAATATATCTTCCTTTAGAAAAGGATTTTAGAGTATTATATTTTCTAATTTCATCACCAAATACTGTACTGTTATTGTGTACAATACAATTTCTCACTCTCCTTAAATTATTTATATATGACCAATGAGGTTCTAATTCTTTAATATCAACTTTAGCAGCTCTTGTTAAAAACAACTTTGCTTTTTCAAATTCACTATTACCACGTAAATCATCCAAACCAAACTCTTTATTATGCATTAAACAATAAGAATTACACACGTCTTGAATAGTCCGTTCTATCAAAGAAAACAATTGTGTAATCATTGAAGCCCTAAAACTTTGTACAAAATCCCTATCAATCTCGATAACCTTTTCAACCAATGTATCTTGTAAACGATTTAAATATTCATCCGCATACTTTTTAGGTTCAGCTTCAATTTTCTTCATTATTTCAGTATATTCCTTTTCGTGATTAGTCAAGGAACTATCAAAATGGTCTTCGACAAACTTTGCATAATTGCGAAAGGTTTGTAACTCCAAGTCTAAAAAGAAAATATTGTTATCTTTTCTGAAATTTGAAAGTGCGTTTATTCTTGACATTATTTATTATTCTTTTCAGTCTTACTGATTTTTTCTTCAGTCATTTTAAGGATTTCCGTATTGTCTTTTTCGTTTTTATCGTCTTATAAATCTTTGGCAAATGATATTTATTATTACTTCATAGTTTTGTATTGTTAAAATTAGTTTACAATTCAATAAAAATTCAATAAATAAAAAATAAGTATACAATAAAGAATTCTTTTTAACTCCAAAATAATAAATACTTAATAAATTAACTCTTTTATTAACTAATTCTCATTTTTGATTTGTTAGAATTAAAATTTTATATTATCTTGGACACTTTATACTAACTAAATACCAATCATATATGGCAAACGTTTTATGGTTACAAGGAGGTGCATGTAGTGGTAACACCATGTCTTTTCTTAACGCGGAAGAACCAACCGTTGTAGAACTCATAACAGATTTTGGTCTTAATATTCTTTGGCATCCTACAACAGGATTGCAAATTGGCGACCAAGTACAGGATTTGTTAAAGGATATAATTGCTGGAAAAACCCAAATGGATATTTTGGTTTATGAAGGTTCGCTCATTGAAGGACCTAATGGCACTGGAACAATGAACTATTTTGCAGATCGTCCAATGAAAGATTGGATTAAAGAACTTTCTGAAGTAGCTGGTTATGTTGTTGCCATAGGAGATTGTGCTACTTGGGGAGGAATTCCTGCTGTACCACCAAACCCAAGTGAATCAACTGGTTTACAATTCCACAAAAAAAACAAAGGAGGCTTTTTAGGTGCTGATTATGTTTCTAAAGGAGGTTTGCCTGTAATAAATATTCCTGGTTGCCCCGCACATCCAGACTGGATAACACAAATTTTAGTAGCAATAGCCGTTGGACGTATTGGCGATGTTGTTATTGATGATTACCACCGACCAAAAACATTCTTTACCGACTTTGTACAGGATGGATGTACGAACGTTACAAATTTTGCTCAAAAAGTTGACGGTAATTTTGGTAAGCGCGGTGGTTGCTTATTCTACGAAGTTGGCTGTAGAGGTCCAATGACAAGAGCAAGTTGTAATAATATACTATGGAATAGACAATCGAGTAAAACACGATCTAATCATCCTTGTTTAGGATGTACGGAACCTGGCTTTCCGCATCACGATTTAAAGAAGGGAAGTGTGTTTAATACAATGAAATATATGGGTGTATTCCCTAAAGAAGTTCCTACAGGGAGAAATAAAGTTGCATACTATTTAGAAGCTGGCTTCCAAAAAGTAATGCCTACGAATAAACGAGTAATGGAAACCTCTAAATAATTAAAACAACTAAAGATGTCAGTAAAAGAATTAAATATATCACCGGTAGGTCGTGTTGAAGGCGATTTAGACGTGAAAGTTTACATAGATAACGGAAAAGTAACCCGTGCACATACTCAAGCAGCCATGTTTAGAGGTTTCGAGAAAATTATGGCAGGTAAAGACCCACAATCAGGTTTAATTGTTACGCCTCGCATCTGTGGTATTTGTGGAGGTTCACATTTATATTGTGCTTCTTCTGCACTCGATACTGCTTGGGGAACAAAACTATCTCCAAATGCTCTTTTATTGAGAGCTATTGGTCAAGCCACAGAAACTATTCAAAGTATTCCGCGTTGGTTTTATGCCATTTTTGCCACAGATATGGCAAATAAAAAGTTTGCAGACAAACCGCTTTATAAAGAGGTAGTAAAACGTTGGGCGGCTTATGTAGGCGAAACATTTCAAATAGGCTTAACAGCCAGTGGATTACCAGTTCAAGTTTATGCTTTATTTGGCGGACAATGGCCTCATTCCAGTTATATGGTTCCGGGAGGTGTAATGTGTGCACCAACACTTAAAGATATTACCAGAGCGCATGCTATTATGACACAATTTAAAAACGACTGGTTAGAGCCAGTGTGGTTAGGTTGTACTATAGAACGTTACCTCGAAATAAAATCTTGGGACGATATGTTGGCTTGGATGGAAGAAAGCGAATCACATAAGAATAGTGACTTGGGACTTTTAATAAGAGCTGGATTGGAATTTGGTTTAGACACTTTTGGTAAAGGAGTTGGAAAATTCCTCGCCTTTGGAACCTATTTACATAAAGATTTATATAACAACCCAACCATTGAAGGAAGAAACAAAGCTTTAATCAGTTCAAGTGGATTTTTTGATGGGGAGAACTGGCACGAATTTGACCACTTAAAAGTAAGTGAACATGTAAAGCATTCCTGGTATAACAATCAGGAAGATGGTTTGCATCCTTGGGACGAACCGCTACCAACTCCAGCAAAATCGCAAACATTACACGATTCTGATTTTGATGGACAATATAGTTGGGCAAAAGCACCACGTTATGACGGTCACTCTGTTGAAGCTGGTCCTATGGCACGTTGTATTATGAATGGAAATCCAAATAATTTAGACCATCAAATAAAAGACCCATTCTTTATCGATGCCTATCGTAAATTGGGTGGTGCAAGTGTATTTACACGTGTGCTAGCACGTGTTCACGAAGCACCAAGACTATACAAGCTTATAGATCAATGGTTGTCTGAAATAGATTTAGACGGAGAATTTTATATCAAACCAGTAGAAAAAGACGGCAAAGGCTTTGGTGCAACCGAGGCGGCTCGAGGTGCTTTGGCACATTGGATTGAAATTAAAAATGGCGTTATAGAAAACTATCAAGTAATGGCTCCAACTACTTGGAATGTTGGACCAAACGATGCCAATGGCAATCCAGGACCAATTGAAGCAGCACTTGAAGGTACTGATATTGAGGACCCTCAAGACCCAGTAGAAGTTGGTATGGTAGCTCGTTCATTTGACTCCTGTTTGGTATGTACCGTTCACGCACATGACGAACAAAGCGGTGTTGAGCTTTCGAAATTCAAACTATAGATTATTAAAAATCAAATTATTAAAAAAACTTTCTTGAGGACTCAATCTCAAGAAAGTTTTTTTAATTTAAATTAGGCAAATCGATATGAAAACAGCTATAATGGGTTTTGGTAATCCAGTACGAAGTGATGATGCTATTGGGATATATGTAATTGAGGAGCTCAAAAAAATTATTGGAGATAATGACATTATAAGTATCCTTGATATGGGTACGGCTGCTTTTGAAGTACTCTTCGGTTTAAAAGGACATCAAAAAATTATTTTAGTAGATGCTGTCATTAATTCTAACGAACCCGTAGGAACTTTATTTAAAGTACCTGCTGAAGAAGTGATGCGAGCTCCACAAGATGACCCTTTGGTATTTTTACACGGAATGAAATGGGATCAAGCGTTGTCATACGCTAAAAAAATTCTACAAGACGGATATCCAGATGATATTCAGGTGTATTTAATTGCTGTTGAAAACACGCGATTAGAGGTGGAATTAAGCAAAGAAGTACAAGAGGCAGGCGATAAAGTAGTGCAACACATTTTAGAGGATTTGCAAATTTCGGTTAATTGATGATATCATTAAAATCTTCACATATCTATATTGATAATGAGTTAGTTAAAAAAGTATTTGGCAATATACATTACGCATATGCTGTTTATAATAGGGAACAAAAAAGGTTGTTGATTACTCCTGTTTCAAGTCAGTGGTTTGTAAAAATGAATGAAAAACCAGCGCAGTTTTTGTTAAAAGATCGTAATTTAAAAGGCGATAAAACATTGGCTATTCGTGAAATTTTAATTGATAACGATTTGGAGATTTATGACAGAGAATTAGACTATGAGGTTATAGAAAAAACGAACCTATTAAAAATTAAGGTGTGACGAAATCTAAAGACGACAAATGGCTATTGGATGCAGAAGTGCAAAGTAAAATAGAATATGTTAACGGATGTTGGCAGGTATCGTTAATTTTTATTGATACCAAAGACCCAAATCATATACTCATTAGAGAAATTGGAGATTTTCGTTCTGAAAGATTGGCAGAAATAGCTGCTTTAAATATGAAAAACACCGCCGCAAAAGATGTTCGTGGAACGCAAAAAGTAGATAAAGATGCTTACAATTTTAACAACAATTAGTCATTGGCAAGACGTCAAGAATGCAATAGCATCGGTAGACCGTTTAGATGAGTTAGTCTCTATTGTTACCAATGCTGACGATGTGCAACCATCGTCAAAATGGATTATTGTTGACAACAACATAATTTCAAAACCTTTAGATTGGCACGATACAGAGCCACCCTATATAATTGCTTCAGAAAACTATACAGATAACAATTTATTAGCCTTTGTTTTTTATAGTTTAGGGAACCATCAAAAAGTTTTTGAATATACTTCAGAAGGAAGTTCACTCTACAACAATTTGCTCACCGCAACAAACATCCAATTTGGATACGAAATAAGCGAGGAGGAATATGAAGATGCTTCCATAATGAAACACAACCAGTGCATTATAAACCACTACGGAAATTATGCCAATCGTGTTACTTTGGAGCAATTAGCACAAAAATATGAAGATGCTGTAGAGACTTCCGAAAATGACGAATTAAAAATATTTACGGCAAAACAGTACATCAATTTGCTCATAGATGTTCAGCAATTTTCAAAGGCAGAAGCCTTAATTCATTCATTAGAGAACAGTGCAATTTCAGAAGAAGCCAAAAACGCACTAAACGTACAATTGGCAACCGTAATGATGCAGCAGCTGGAAATGCCTTTTGACAATGAAAAGTTAATAACCATTCAAAACCTATTTCAAAATGGTATAACGTTTTATGAAAAACACCATTTAAAGGTTAATGCTGGATTATTATTAATTGATGCTTCAGAAATTGCAAATTACCAGCAAGATTTTGTCGCATCCAAAGATTACATCAATAAAGCCATACAATACTTTAAAGAAGAAAATATTCACGAATTTCTTGGTGAGGCTGGACTACGGAAAGCCACCCTACTCTATACTTGGAGTAAAAATGGACAACCCCAATATTATAAACCAGCAATTAATGCGTTTCAAGACACATTAAAAGTCTTTAAGCGCGACACGCACCCACAGAAATTTGCAGACATCCATCATAAAATGGCTTTGATTTATTCTGAAATTCCAGTATCGCCAGATGAAAAACCAATGTGGACAGCCTTTTGTGCTTCGTCTTTTAAAGAAGCATTAGCGTTTTACACTAAAGACGAATATCCTTATGAATATGCAATGGTATCCCACAATTACGCTACCGCATTAATAAATTTTCCAGAGGCGAAATTACACAACAATCTCGAAAAATCGTTTGGCTTATTTGAAGAGGCATTGCAAATACGAACTGCAGAACAATATCCCTTTGAGCGTGCTTCGACGTTAATTAACCAATTGGAATTGTATTGGTTATTGCACAATGAAACAGGTCATGAAATGAAAAGATTAGAAGAAATGAACGCCAAATTAAACGAAATAAAAACTTTGGTAAATGATGCTGATATGCTTGAAAAAGTAGCATTTCACGAAACCAAACTACAATCATTAAAAACACTATTATAATATGCACGAAACCTCTATTGTAAATAGTATTATGCGCACCTTGGAAATGGAATTTGAAGAAGAGAAACTCAATAAAATGAAATCCATTCATTTAAAAGTTGGGGTGCTGTCCAACATAGAACCTCGTTTATTGCATAATGCCTATGGGGCTTACAACTATTGCGGTTCAAAATATCATAATGTGGCATTACATATAGAATCTACCGATATAAAAATTCAGTGTGAAACTTGTAACCATATTACCAAAGTAGAAAACTATCGGTTTTTATGCGAAAACTGTGCGCGCCCCAGTAAAAACATAATACAGGGCGAAGAAATGTTAATACATAAAGTAGAATTTGAAGACTAAAAAATAATGAGCATAGAAAAATCAACAAAAGCAGCTCGCGGAACAGTACAGTGCGAGAACACCAATATCAATTTGCTTAAAGCAAATGATTTTGTAGCAGATATCATTAAAAAAGAAATGGCAAAAACCAAAACGCTGTTAGTTAATATTACCTCTTCCGCTGGTAGTGGAAAAACGACATTGATGCAAAAAACAGCCGAAAAGCTAAAAGACAAATTCACTATGGCTGTTATGGTGGGCGATTTGGAAACTGAACGTGACGCTGATCGTATTCGTGAAACAGGAATTTTTGCTTTACAAATTGTAACTGGAGGCATTTGTCATTTAGAAGCTCAAATGGTGCATCAGGTATTGGACAGGTTCGATTTAGAAAATATCGATTTACTGTTTATTGAAAATGTGGGTAATTTAGTTTGTCCGGCATCTTTTGATTTAGGCGAAGACTATCGCGTTACCTTAATGGCAACTACTGAAGGAGACGATAAGCCAAAAAAATACCCGCGTATGTTTCTAACGAGCGATATGATGTTGGTTTCCAAAGCCGATTTATTACCCTATTTACCATTTTCAGTAGAAGCAGTAACCAAAGATGCACGAGAAGTCAATCACGAGTTAGAGGTCATACAAATTTCATCTTTAACAGAAGAAGGTATTGATGCTTGGTGCAATTGGTTGATTGAAAAAGTAAAACAAAAGCAACAGGCATAATGTGCGTAATTTGGTGAGTAAAACATTTAAAATACAAATTAAAGGGCGAGTTCAAGGAGTAGGTTTTCGCCCTTTTGTTTTTAATCTAGCCAAAGAACATCAGCTTAACGGGTCTGTTTCAAATAATGAAGAAGGGGTCATTATTTATTGCAATACTTCCGAAGAGAAAGCAACACAATTTTTAGAACAGATTCTACTAAATAAACCAGAAATTGCTGTAATTACAGCGCATAGTACAGACGAAGTTCCACTAATAAAGTTTGATGATTTTTCAATTGTTATCACAAAAACAAGTGCGCAAATCAATCTACCCTTAACACCAGATTTTGCTATCTGCGAAAACTGTAAAGCAGAAATTTCAGATTCAGGAAACAGGCGTTATAACTATGCATTTACCACTTGTGTGCATTGTGGCCCACGCTATGCCATAACCCAAAAATTCCCTTTTGAAAGAGCACACACCTCATTAACTGAATTTGATATGTGTTCCACTTGTCTTGAAGAATATACCAATCCAACAAACAGACGTTTTCATTCTCAAACCAATTCTTGTAAGTCGTGCGGTATTCAATTACAATTAGTAACCAATTTGGGAGAAACCATTGCTATCAATCAATTAGAATGTATTGAAAAATCTGCTAAACGTTTAATCGAAGGAAATATACTCGCCATAAAGAACACAAATGGTTATGTATTATGTTGCGATGCCTCAAACCCTGAAGCCATTAAAAAATTACGAAAACGAAAAAAAAGACCTAATAAGCCTTTTGCGGTGCTCTACCCTTCTATGGAGTCTATAAAAAAAGATTTTAATGTTTCTAATTATGAAGCAAATGCCTTAAAATCCAGAGTAGCACCTATTGTTATTCTTCAAAACACCAAACACACTCGAATTTCTGTCGATACCATTGCCCCCAAATTCCGTCAAACAGGTGTTATGCTTCCATCTTCGGCATTATTGGAGTTAATCATTAAAAAATTAGGAATCCCTATTGTTGCCACAAGTGGAAATATCCACGGCTCACCTATTATTTCTAACGATAATGATGCACATAAGCAGTTAAATGAAGTTGCCGATTATTTTCTGCATCATAATCTTGACATCCAGTTTCCTCAAGACGATTCAGTAGTAACCTTTGCAGAAAGTAGTCAACTTATTTTAAGGCGTTCAAGAGGATTGGCTCCAAATTATATTAACACTACAATCAACTCTAAAAAGCCCATTTTAGCAATGGGAGGCCATTTAAAAAGCACTTTCACGTTTGTTCCAAACGCACAAACGTATGTGAGTCAGTACTTTGGAAATTTAGATAATTATGAGGTTTTAAAACGTTATCAAGCTACCATAGAAGACTATGTTGCATTGTTTGAAACAAAGCCTAAAACCATTTTAATTGATAAACATACACAGTATCAAAGTAGCATTTTGGGCAAGGAATTAGCTTTAGAATGGAATGCTGATATTCAAGAAATACAACATCATAAGGCCCATTTTGCAAGTGTTTTAGGCGAAAACAACTTATTTGCTTCCGAAGAAAAAATACTGGGCATTGTTTGGGATGGTACAGGTTTAGGTGATGATAACCATATTTGGGGAGGTGAATTTTTCACTTATCAAGGCAATAAGATAGAGCGTTTAACGCATTTTGAATACTACGATTGGTTAGCCAATGATAAAATGGCAAAAGAACCACGTTTAGCCCTGTTTAGCCTTTTAGATTCTGAACATAGAAGTTTTATAAAAGATAAGTTTTCTGAAACCGAGTGGAATATTTATTCAAGTATGATAAAAACGAACACTCTTAAAACATCATCAGTAGGTAGATTGTTTGATGCGGTAGCTTCAGCGTTGGATTTAGTTGACCTAAATACGTTTGAAGCAGAAGCTGCTATGCAACTTGAAACCTGTGCAAAAAGCTATTCCAAAAGTTATTATATTGATTTTTTGTATAAAAAGAATTATGGCAAAATCCCATCGAATCATATTGTTCAATCAATTGTAAAAGCCTATAATGAAGGATTTTGTAAAGAGCGGTTGGCATATAGTTTTATATACACATTGGCAAAATGTATATTAAATGTTGCTAAAACCAATGAAATCAAAACCGTTGCTTGCAGTGGAGGTGTATTTCAAAATTCACTATTGGTTTTTATGCTCAATCAAATGACAAAAAAAGAAAATATTAATTTAAAATTAAATTGTAAATTGTCTGCTAACGATGAGAATATCTCTTTTGGGCAATTAATGTATCATCAACATATAAAAAATTAGAACAATGTGTTTAGCAATTCCTGGAAAAATAAAAAGTATAGAATTACAACATAATGGTTTGGTCCGAATGGCAAAAGTTTCCTTTGGTGGTATTACAAAAGAAGCCAGTTTAGAAATGTTGCCAGATGCAAAAATCGATGATTATGTGTTGGTACACGTAGGTGTGGCCATTAGTAAAGTTAATGAGGAAGAAGCAAAAAAAACCTTCAAATATTTAGAAGAAATTGGAGAATTAGGAGAACTTGAAGATGTAGAAGATTATCTTCCTGAAAAAGATGAACAATGAAATATTTAAGCGAATACAGAGACCCTGAATTAGCAAAGCAGTATCTCGAAGAAATAAAGAAAACCGTAACACAACCTTGGTCTATAATGGAAGTTTGTGGCGGACAAACCCATAGTTTAGTAAAAAACGGAATCATAGATATGTTACCAAAAGAGGTCACAATGATTCACGGACCAGGTTGTCCTGTATGTGTAACACCTCTCAATTTAATTGATAAAGCCATTCATTTAGCATTAAACGAAAATGTTATTCTTTGTTCTTTTGGCGATATGCTACGTGTCCCAGGTTCTAAAATAAACCTTTTGGAAGCCAAGGCAAAAGGTGGAGATATCCGTATTCTATACTCGCCATTAGAAGCAGTAAAAATTGCAGAAGACAATCCAGATAAAGAAGTTGTGTTTTTTGCCGTTGGGTTTGAAACAACAGCGCCTGCCAATGCCTTATCGGTTATTCACGCGCATAGAAAAGGCTTGAAAAACTACGCTATTCTCGCATCACACGTACTAGTGCCACCTGCCATTAAAGCAGTCATAGATGACGAGGAAAGTAAAATAGATGGTTTTTTGGCAGCTGGTCACGTATGTACCATTATGGGAAATTCTGAATATCATCCATTGTCAGAACATTATAAAGTGCCTATTGTGGTAACAGGTTTCGAACCTTTGGATGTGCTACAAGGTATCTTAATGGTAATTAGACAGTTAGAAGCTAATAAGGCCAAAGTTGAGAACCAATATTCAAGAATTGTTAGAGAAGAAGGAAATACGGAAGCACAAAAAATGATTTTTAAAGTTTTTGAAATTAAAAACCAAATGTGGCGTGGTATAGGAGAAATTCCAGAAAGTGGATATGCCGTTAGAAAAGAGTATGCTGCCTTTGATGCCAATAAAAAGTTTAGTATAACCATTGAGGAAGCACCGGAACACCCAGATTGTATTTCGGGTCAAATTATGAAAGGGATAAAAAAGCCTTTCGAATGTGCCCAGTTTGGAAAAAAATGCAAACCTTCGTTCCCTCTTGGAGCACCGATGGTAAGTAGCGAAGGAGCTTGTGCCGCCTACTACCATTTTTCAGGTTTAATAGAAGCTTAATACATCTTAAATAATTATCAATGTCGGATTCAAAAAAAATACGAATGCAATTGCAATGCCCAATGCCAAAGTTAGATTTTGATGTAATTACATTGGGTCACGGCAGTGGAGGTTCTTTAACCAATAAATTATTAGATAGTGGTGTTTTTGACCTATTAAGCAATGATGTTTTAGATAAAAGACATGATGGTGCTTTTTTAGAATTGAATGGAAAAATGGCATTCTCAACAGACAGCTTTTTAGTATCCCCTATTTTTTTTCCTGGAGGTAATATTGGTGAATTGGCTGTTAATGGTACTGTTAATGATATAGCTATGTGTGGAGCAATACCAAAGTATCTATCATTAAGTTTTATTCTTGAAGAAGGTTTAAAAATGACTGAATTTTGGGAAATTTTAGTTGCTATTAAACAAGCTTGTGAAAAAGCTAATGTAAAAGTTGTTACGGGAGATACTAAAGTTGTAGAAAAAGGTAAAGGTGATAAAGTGTTTATTAATACATCTGGAATAGGTGCTATTCATCCTAACGCAAACATTAGTAAAGAGAATATTAAAATAGGTGATAAGATAATTGTTAGTGGCAATATTGCAACTCATGGTATGGCTATCATGTCAGTTCGTGAAGGCTTGGAATTTGATTCAACTATTGAAAGCGATACCACTAATCTTAATCACACTATCATTCACCTCATCGAAAAGTTTGGAAAAGACGTTCACCTTTTAACAGATCCAACACGTGGAGGTGTAGCTACGGTATTAAAAGAAATTGCATTATCGACAAATATTGGAATAGACATTTTCCAAAAGGATTTGCCTATAGATGATCACGTGGCCAGTGCCTGCGAGCTATTAGGTTTAGACCCACTTTATGTTGCCAATGAAGGGCTATTTATAGCATTTGTAGATGCTTCTATTGAAGATGATTTTCTTCAAACACTTCAAAAAGATGAAAACGGAAAAAATGCGAAAGTCATTGGAACTGTTGTTGAAGCACATCCAAAACAAGTCATTTTAGAAAGTGCCATTGGTGGAAAACGTGTGGTTAGTATGTTACCTGGCGAGCAATTGCCCAGAATTTGTTAATCTATGGATTATTCTACTTTAGGTAATAAAGTTGCTAAAGCATACACATTTAAAGGCTCAAAGCATAAACCCTTTTTAGCACCAAGAGGTGTGTTTGTAGCTAATAATATGCTGTTTGTTTCTGACACAGGACAAAATAGAGTGTTTATTTGGAATACGATTCCAACAACAGAATTTGCCGAACCCGATGTGATTTTAGGTCAGGAACTTATTAAAGATTCTGGTAGAAATTCCAATGCTTCAGTGAGTTCAAAAACATTGCATTACCCTTCTGGTTTATGGAGTAATGGTGAAAAATTAATAGTTGCTGATGCTTGGAATCATCGTGCATTAATTTGGCACACTTTACCAACAAAAAATGCGCAACCCGCAGATGTTGTTTTGGGGCAACCTAACTTTGAAACCAATCAACCTAATGTAGAAGGACAAGCAGCTAATCCCAAAGCCAACACATTAAATTGGCCTTACGGTGTGTTTTCGGATGGAAAAAGTCTTTGGATTGCTGATACTGGAAACAGGCGAGTTTTGTTTTTTAATGACATTCCAACAGTAAATTTTGCGGCGGCTAATAAAGTTATTGGTAAGCCCAATTTTAATACAAGAGATTATGAAAACAACGACCCTATTTGGCCGTATTCAATTAAAATAAGTGAAAATGGGGTTTTGGCCATTGCAGATACCCAATTTTACAGGATTTTAGTTTGGAACGATAAAAATAATGCTTTTAGTAAGCCAGCAAATATCATTATTGGACAGGATAATTTTGATGCTTGTGGGCAAAATCAATTTAGATTATCTCCCGAAGCAAATACACTAAATTGGACTTACGATGCTTGTTTCTATAAGGATGGTATTTTGGTGAATGATACTGGAAACAGTCGCGTATTAGGCTTTGATAGTATTCCTAAATCTAATAACGCATCAGCCGATTGGCTTATTGGTCGCCCAGATTTTCAAACCAGTAGTGAATACAAAGGCAATTTAACAGGAACACAAAGTGCTATTTATTGGCCTTTTTCCATAACTACGCAAAACAATCAATTATTTATTGCGGATACTGGAAATCACAGAATAATAATTTGTAATTTATAAACTTAAATACAACCAATATATTCCAATTACAATAGCAAACAATCCACCTGCGAACCGAATACCCTTAAAAAAGCTATCATTATGTTGATGCTTTGAATACGATGTTAACTTTCCAAGAATTAAAGCATAAGCAGACATTGCTAAAACCGTTCCGATAGCAAAGCCTAAAATGTATTGAAAGCCTTCAGAATTATCTTCAAAACCCAATACAGGCAGCAATAGTAAAAAATGTGAAACGCCAGCCAATCCGTGTAAAAAACCTATTCCCAAAGAAGATAATATATTTTGCTTTACAATTTTATCATGAGTATGCCCATGACCTTCATTATGATTGTGTACATGTTCGTGTATGTGAGCATAGGTTTCTTTTTCTCTATGCACATGTGGATGTAGGTGCTTCTTTTTCTTATTAAAAATGCGATAAAAGGCCCAGAGCCCTACACCAATTAACACTAAAGCCACCAATTGTTCACTATAAGCAGAAATAGCATCAACTGGAATAACATCTTTAAATAATAGAAATAACACACCTATAAGCAACATACCCAGTAAATGCCCAAGTCCCCAAAATAAGCCTATTTTCCATGCTCTTCTTTTAGTTTCAATCACCAATGGCGTAACGGCTGCCAAGTGGTCTGGCCCAGAAATAACATGAAGCATTGAAGCAAGAATTCCAGCAATGATTGGAATAGTTATGTTATGTTGAGAAATATCATGCACCAAAAATGCAAAAGTTTCTATAATAATTGGAATTTTTATCATTAAAAAATTTTTATAAGTTAAATTAATGAATAATTATTTGTATAAAATCATTAAAATAAGTTTTTTTTATATATTACATAAAACAATTGCCACTCATCAAATCTTTCTTTAAAAGCAACATCCATATTGCTATTTCCTTAATAGTAAATTATATTATTTTAGTGAATGAGTGGATATATTCTCTTAATTCTAAAGTAATAACATTAATTAGACTATTAGAATTTAACCAATATAATATATATAAACAGTTGTTAACAGCATTTCGACTGTGCTCAATGTGACATTTAAGGAAGTTTAGGATTTAAGGAAAAATCTACTTTAAATCCTTTGTTTCCTCAATTTCCCTGTTGTGATTTTGAGGGATTTGTATAGGTATTATGGGCTTCTCTATGTAATAAACCTGCTTCAACAAACTTGGTAATATACCCTTCTGCCGTTTTATGCGGAATATTTTGTTTGGTTGCTAATTCCAAATAGTCTTGTCTATTAAACTGTTTTGGTAAGCTCTCTAAAAATCTTTCTTTACGATTTAGACGTTTTACAGCTTTTTGTTCTATTGGTAAATCATTAAACACTTTACTACTATGCTTTACTAAAATTGAAATGATTGCTAATGCATTTTGAAAATCAATATCCTCACATTCTTTAATAGTATTTACATCACCATCCTCCATAATGCGAAATGCTGTAAATAACATCATTAATCTAAAAGCAATTAAGCCTAAACGCCTAATTGTTGCAATGTATTCTTCGGGTTGTAGATTGATATATTTGGTTTGTAAGGATTCAAAAAATCTATTGAATTGTTGCTGTTGCGTTTCGGATAAACGTATTTCAATCTCTGGGTTATTCTTTAGTGTTTTATATAAGCCCAAAAATTCATCTCCAAGTTGGTTATAATAATCATCTAAACTTACATTGTTGTTATTTTGAAATACATTTTTCCAAGTGGGTTTTATATTCATATAATAGAACATAAAGCGACTGAACAATCCATTTTCTGCATTAGGTACTAATGTTGCCACCTGTTTTGGTGTACCAGATAATACCGTTGATAAACACGGTTTTTCAATATCTACATATTCTCTATCTGTTCTACGGTAATAGCTTATTGTTTCGTGATGAAATGCTTTACGAAAACCATCGCTATAGTTACCGTAATCGCTTTTAAAGGCTTGCGCTAATGTATCTCCTTCGGTTTCAAAAATTAATCCTTTACCCTCATTATCTGATATTAGTTGATATACTCCTGTTACACTATTATTGGCAGGGATAAACAACATCCTTTCAGGTGGTTTACTAGGTTTTTCTAAATTTTCATCCTTACCCTTATTCATATTATACGTTGCCATTTCTGTATTAAATTGTTGTTTTAATACTTTAGCTTGCTCTCGTTTTGATTTATGAACAGGGTCTACCAAATTTTTAATTTGGTTGAGTCTGCCTTTACCTGCAGAAGCAGGTGCGGTTACAAATAGGTATAGATTACTAAATACTTTGCGTTGGTCGTAGATACCAAAGAGTTTTGGAAAACAAGCACTAAATGCTGTTAATGCTCCTAATAATAAAATGTCCTTTTCTTCTTGACTGCTTGCAGGATTTACAACTTGTTGTAAAAACTGCGGTAGTGTTTCAAATACCTTTTTAGGTATTGTTGGCATAGATTGTTCTGGTGCATCAACAACCGTTGCAACACTTGTTGCAACATCGTTGTTGTTTTGTTGCTTTAATGGTTTTATACCTGCTTGATGCGTATAATGGTAAAATGTTGCAATAGTAATTCCATCCCCTTTGGCATTAAGGCATTTGTTAAACTGTTCGTCACATTCTTTTGAATCATAGCCTATAAAGTTTTTGCTTATTCGGTGGAAATAGTCTCTTCCTGTTTCACCATATTCTTCAGCTAAAGCAAATCCTAAATCTCTCCAAGTGGCATAATTTCCTGTTATGTCTATCCCTGATTGCTCAATTGCTGAAACGTAGGTTTCAATGTCATTATCAGCAACAACATTAGTTGTTGCGTTGTTGCTTATTGGTTGCGGTTGTTCTTCTAGAACTTCCAACCATTCTTTTGGATTAAATATTTTGGTCATATGTATTTAATATTTTATTAAAAAGGTCATATGCAATTCGCCTTCAAGTTTCTCAAAACTGAAAAACTTTTAGAAGCTCATTTCATAATGCTTGGTGTCTTTTATGTAAAAAGGTTGTTGGGTCGTATGGTAAAAAACACGCTCTGGAAACGTCTTTACCTGACTGGTCAACCACTATGTTATAAGTATACTTAATGTAATTGGCTACAGCCGTGAAATACTCTGAATGTGTTACTTCTGAAACATCTATTCTGATAATCCATTTTAGGCCATCACCAGATGGTGATGTAAATAGCATTTCGGTTTCAAAATATTCATCGTTTAGTAATTGTGCTTTTAACTCTTGAAGATTATCCAAATGGTCGAAATCAATAGTTAATAGATTGGAATGCTGTAATAAATTGTTATCGTTTCGCTTTTCAAACGTTCCTGAAAAAGTGACGTAATCAAAGCGATTCGCTTTGAATTTACGTGCTTCTTTCACATCGGTTATTGCTCTTAAATCTTCAGTGATCTTTTTGTATTTATCACTTGTGATTAATGCAAATACTTGATGTAATCGCATAGTTTCCGTAGGAAACACATTGCGAACTGGGGCTTTGAAAAAGCTACAATACCCATACCAGGTATAGTCTGGATTATTCAACCAATCTAATTCGTTTTTTTCCTTGACTTCTAAATTGAGATGCAACTCTTGGTTAATCTTGAGTAACAATTCTTCTTCATCGGTTATTCTGAAATGGTATTGTGCAAAATCGAATACATCACCGTTAAAGGTCTTTAGCTCTGTGTCTTTATGTGTTGCTATTACACCATCAATATGAATCCGTAAGGTTTCTTTACCACCATTAAAAGGGTTTCGGGTTATCCCGCAGTCCCTTCCTTTTACAAAAAGGACTGTTGTATCAGGATAATATTGTCTTAATACATAGGCATAAATTTTTATGCCGTAATGTGTTTTGTTTAAAATTGCCTCTCTACTTATTTCCATCTCTTTTAAAATTATGGTTGTAGTAGTTGTCTTGAAGCAATTGCTCTATATCAGACACCTTGTAATAAAACTTACCCTTTACTTTGCTATAAGGCACTGTTCCGTTATCTCTCAAGGTTTGTAAAGTTCGTTTGCTGATATGTAAGGTCTGCAATACGTCCTGATTGTCTATCCACGCATCTTTTAATACTTCTGCTCTCGTATGTCGTAACAACTCGATACGTGCTTTAATGTCCTTTATTTCTTGAGAGAGCGTCAACAGTAAATCGATTATTTCAGTCATAACTTCACCGCACCTTTCTTAATTAAGTAATCGGCAGCTTGCTGTTCGATTTCGTCTTGTGAGTCCATACGGTTACGAAGTAACCAATGGTCTAATTCTTCCCTTTGGAAATAAATCTTTTTACCATTCGGTTTATAGTGTGGAATGGCTCCCGTACTTGTGAGTTTATACAAGTGCGATTGTGATAATTCTAAATACTTGCAAGTTTCGTTAAAGTTTAATACTTGCTTTTGCATTGTTTGTTGCTCTAATAAGAGTTTTTCAATGCGGTCTAACTTTTCGATGATATTTGTGTCCATCGTTTATTTTGATTTAAATAAATGAGGACATCTGCGCAAATGTCATTCTTGGTTTTCAAGAACAGGACAAAGGTTTAAAATTGGCTATCGGATTTTAGTAAGAGTGTAAAATGAGAGTAAGACAACAGTAAGATTTCTTACTAATCTTACTGTTTTTTATTGCAGTTGTTGGATAATATTGTCTATTTCTTCCTTTTCTTTTGGGTTGTGGACTTTGTTTTTATGAAGATTATTTGCCTTTAGAGGTGTTCCTGTTTTAGTAATAAACTTTCCAGAACGCTCAATTGAAGTTGGATTAAATCCTGTAAAAAAAGGTTTTAAAACATCTACTATATAACTAAACTGTGTGGTTTCACATTGCAGGTAAATCTTGTAATCTATATTGTTGAAGTTGTCTGCCAATAACAGTTTTTCCAATTGTTCTGGGGTTGTTCTATTGTCTAATAGTTCAATTCTAAAATGTAATTGCTTTATAACTGGAAGTAAATTTGAAGTATCTCTATTTTTATAACCAAATGAGGTTTTTAGTTTGCTTTTCGGTTTAGATGGCTTTTTAACTACCTCTTTTTTATCTACTTCTAATTTTACAAATACTGACGTATCAAAATCAGTATCGTTAAAATACTTTTCCGCTATTTCTTGAATTGAGAATAAAGTAGTTTCTGAAAATTGTCCGTATTGTTCTTGTAGTTCGATGTATAAGCGAATTGCAGATACTTTTAAGTAATTGATGATGTAATCTATATCGTTGCTTAAATCGTTACTTATAGACTGCTTTTTGATGTAATTGGCAATATCCTTTAAATATTTATTTAGCTTATTAAACTGTACGGTATAGTTATACTTGTTTTCGGGTTCAGTAGCATCTTTTGGGAAATGAGATTTTAATGCTCCTAATTCAGTTTCAGTATCATTTGAAATCAGCTTAAAGTAATATTCTTTTTTACTGTTTAAAGGTCTTTTAAAGTTTACTTTAAAAACCGCATTGTTAACTTTTGATGTTTCCTTTAATTCAGAGTTCAGAATATCAAATTCTCTTTCTGATCTATTGTCTCTATGTAATCCGTTGGTAATAGATACCAAACTTGCAAATACATTTCCTTTCATTATAAATCCAATTGAATACGGTTAGCAGCTTCTTTCTTTTTATCATCAATTACTTTGGCGTAAATCTGTGTTGTTCTTAATTCTTTATGCCCTAATAATTTTGATACAGTGTAAATATCTGTACCCAATGTTAACTGTAAAGTTGCATAAGTATGACGCGCACAATGAAAGGTAATATTTTTAGTAATACCTGCTTTTAACATCCATTGTTGCAATTTTAGATTTGACCAGGCACTATAATGTAAGCCTTCAAAAACTTTTGCTTCGGGTTTTCCTTCTTCTCCTAATAATTCTCTTGCTTGTTCTGATATTGGTAAAGTTTCAGCACCTTTGGTTTTCTTCTGTCTAAAGCGTATGTAATAACCCATTTCTTTAGAATGTTGGATTTCTGACCACAACAATTTTTCAATATCTGACCAACGCAATCCGGTAAGTGCTGAAAATATAAAAGCATTTTTTAATAATGGTAATTCACATTCTGTGTTAACTGCATTTTGTAATTCATCAAGAGTTAAAAATTCTCGTTGAGGTTCTCCTTGTTTGAAATAATCTACACCATTAGCAGGATTGACTTTTAAAATACCATCCTTTACCGCTTGCTTTAAAGCTGCGCAAAATTTACCATAGTATGAATATTTAGAGTTTTGAGACAATTTTTTACCCGCTCTTGCCATAGCATCTTTATCTAAATACTCTTTGAAACGCTCTACAAATGATTTATCCAAATCTTGAAAACTAACATCTGTAGGACAAAAGGTTTTCAAATGTTTTAGCATACTGTTCCAATTCCCATAATTGCCAGAGCTTGTATTTTTCTTTTCTGCTAAAGCTGTAACATAAGTAATAAAACTGCCTTTTAATTTCTCTATATCCTGAAAGCCATAAATACCATTTTGTATTTCTATTTGGCGTTGCGCGCAAATGGTTTCTGCTAATTGCTTGGTTTTCTTGTTAACCTCTCTTTCGGTTTTAGTTTTAGGATTAGGTGTAAGGTATAATCGCAAATACTCGGTCTTGCGTTTTCCTTTATGATAGTAATCTAAATACAGACTTATTTTATCATTCTTTTTGCGTTGTCTTAAAGTTACTTTCATAGGATGCTAATTAAAAAGATTTTCTATTTGCCATCTGGCTACAATACGTTTTCTTCCAAAAGGGACTGCTTTTAAACGCCCTTGTTGAATCATTCTTTGAATGGTCCATCTACTAACACCAATCAATTGTGAGGCTTCAGTAACGCTTAAAAAATCTTTATTATTTACCGTGTTGAGGTTTGGAACTTGAACAGCTTCTTTTTGCTGCTGCATATCCTTTGTAAGAGTAGCTTGTACTTTTTCTTTACGCTTACGTGCCTTATAGGCTTTTTTAGCGCAGGTATCACCACAGTATTTAGTTACTGTTGTACGTGCTGTAAAAGCATTACCGCAATGTTTACAGGTTTTTGGGATGTATAAATTACTGCTCATAAATGGTGCTTTATGTAG
>CETR01066786.1_pt1 | contig 27751 bp, 29 predicted proteins | sample 531281 | NCBI WGS metagenome assembly CETR01 (sample SAMEA2622568, study PRJEB7988) | marine metagenome | biome: marine biome (ENVO:00000447); feature: mesopelagic zone (ENVO:00000213); material: "saline water (ENVO:00002010), including plankton (ENVO:xxxxxxxx)" | depth 696 m
ACTTGTACAATCCAATCATGTAGTTCTTTAAGCGATTCTTGCTCGTTAAGTAAAGGAATTACAATGGAAATCTGCATTGTTTGATTCTGGAATTCCCTTCAAAAGTAGCATTTTTTGTTTTAGTAATCCGCTTTGGACTTTTTCAATATTAAGCCAGTAACAAGACCCAATATCAATCCAAGTACACAGTTTATGATCAAACCAATGGGATACTGGAGCCATGCGAAACTTTTCTGCATTTCCACGCCTTGTTCCCACTGCTCCTCGGTCATATTGGGGTTCTGTGCCATTGCTTCGGGTTTTGCCATCTCTATGGCTTTGTCCATAAAGTCAGGCTCTATGTAGTTGGTGAGCACAAATTGATAGGCCAAGGAAATCACGGCACCGATTACGGCAATCCCTACGGCAACTTTCAAAGCTTCCGAAATGGATAAATACCCGCCATTGGCTTTTTTAAAGGCATTGACCCCCACAAAGATGATGGCAGCCATTATTACGATGGAGATTACGATAATCCCTGTATTTCTCTCGTAATGCATCTTTTGGGTGTAGAGCATTACGCCGAACACCACCGAAATCAGACCCAAAATGAGTCCGTAATTAAGTGCGAATTTTCCTGTTTTAGGTTGTTGTTCTTCCATGATTTTTAAAATTAGTGTTGCTTATAAAAGGTTAGTTATCGATTGCTTACATTTGTTACATATAAATTTAACTTTATTTTTTTAGTCATTTTAAGTTGGAGGTGTCAAAGAAATCATTAAATTTGCACCCTGAAAATTCTGAGATTAAGCATTTAAGACGATGAGAAAAGGTATACACCCAGAAAACTATAGATTGGTTGCTTTTAAAGACATGTCAAACGATGACGTGTTCATTACAAAGTCCACTGCTGAAGCGAAAGAGACCATCACTGTTGATGGTGTTGAATACCCTTTGGTAAAATTGGAAATTTCAAGAACTTCTCACCCATACTATACTGGTAAGACGAAATTGGTCGATACCGCTGGTAGGATTGACAAGTTCAAGAACAAGTACAAGAAATTTAAGAAGGAAGATAAGAAGGAGGCCGAGTAGGTCGTACTTTTTAACGAAATATAGGAACGCTCTCGATACTTTTCGAGGGCGTTTTTTTATTTTTACCCTATTCAAAGCTGCGCTATGAACTATATCCTTTCTGACGGTAACCACCGCGAAGACCTGTTTCCTTTTACTTTCACACGCCCGGTGCCCGAGATTCGGGTCGGTATTTTGACCATTAGCGAAAAATGGGAAAAATGGTTGAAGGCCTCCGTGAGCCATCAAACTGAAGCATATCTTTCGGAAAAGTTCCCGTTGACGGTCACTGCTGAAAATACCGTGATCAACGGCAGCTATTTGCCCAATGAGAATTTGGTGGCAGCCATCAACAATTTAAAGATGGGCGAAGCTTTGATTGGAAAAGACAGTTATATCGCTTACGTCACGGAAAATCTGGAAACGGGTTTTGAGGAATCGGCATATACCGCCATTCCATTTGAAGACGAGGTGTTGACCATAAAAAATACCTGGGATATCTTTTCCAACAACGCAGCGGCTCTTCAAGCTGATTTTGATTTGATCACGAAGGGGAGAAAGAGCCAACCCATACCCGATACGAACCAAGTAAAGAGTCCCGAGAACATTTTTATCGAGGAAGGTGCCACGGTGGAATTTTGCATTTTGAATGCTTCCACGGGACCCATTTACATTGGCAAAAACGCCCTGATGATGGAAGGTTGTACCGTACGTGGCGGATTGGCCCTCTGCGAAAGTGCCATTTTAAAGATGGGTGCCAAAATCTATGGGGCGGTAACGGCGGGACCTGGGTGCAAGCTCGGTGGAGAGGTCAATAATGCGGTGCTTTTCGCCAACTCCAACAAAGGTCACGATGGCTTTTTGGGCAACTCCGTGCTAGGGGAGTGGTGCAATATTGGCGCGGACACCAACACCTCCAATTTAAAGAACAACTACGCACCTGTGCGCCTGTGGAACTACAAAACCGAAGGTTTTGCCAAAACAGGGCTGCAGTTTTGCGGTTTAATGATGGGCGACCATAGCAAATGCGGCATCAATGTGATGTTCAATACCGGAACCGTGGTAGGTGTGAGTGCCAACATCTTTGGCAGTGGATTCCCAAGAAACTTTATCCCTAGTTTTAGTTGGGGCGGTGCTACGGCAGGTTACACGACTTTTAGGACCAACAAGGCCTTTGAAGTGGCCGAGGCCATGATGAAGCGTCGTAATATGGAATTCAACGATACCGAAGCCAACATTTTGGAACATGTGTTTGAGCTGACCCAAAAGTGGCGGAACTACTAAACGCTACTCCAATTTCCCCATCAATCCCCAGCCGTTGGCTTTGTCAATGACTACGCAATGCAGAATATTACTGCCTTTTTTGAGATGCAGAGGAATTTTATTGGCGGTTAGCCCCAAATGGCCCTGAAACTGATTGTTTTTGGACCGAAACGCATTGTTTCCATAAAAAATGGGTGCTCCGTTCAAGTACACGATGATCTTATCGCTATAATCGAAGGAAAATAATCGGGTCTGTGCCTCGTTGACCTTGATTTCGGTGGATGCGATGGTGTAGGCTTCTGGATTGCCCTCAAAATTGCCCGAACTGGGTTTTTCCAGATATCTGGATATGGGCAATAAGCCCGATGCTTCGGTGCGGGCAGGGATGGTCTTTGCTTTGGACAAAGTTTCCATATCAATTTGGTTTTCCACGTAAGGCTTTGCCTCGGTAAGTTGCCACTCCGCAATGATGCCGTCGGCGGGCGTTACGATAGGGTAGGGCTCCTTGGCCACAGCTTCGCCTGTTGTTGTGACTTTTATGTTGGAGAACCGATTGCCGAACAATGCCCAAATCCCGACTTCGCCCGAAAGGTTGCCCGATTTTAACCGCTCCACCTGCATTACTTGCACACCGTTTACAAACACGGTGGCGGTCAGGTTTTCCACGGCTACGCGTAGGTGGTTCCAACCTTGGTTAGCAAAGGTAACCTGCGCCTGATGTTCGGGGTACAACTGCCAGTTGCTCTCCCCGTGGTAGGTGGGCGTGTACTGAACCGCATCCACTTGGCGGGATTTGTGCATGCGCATATAGATTTCCTCAAAGTTTTGGTCCTGTTTGCGGAACAAGAAGCCTGCAAAGCTCCGTTGGGTGTTGGCATACACCTCTAGTTCCAATACACCGTTGGAAAATTCGATGTTGTTGGCAAAGGCTTTGCCGTCCAAAACCAGGGTAGGGCGGCCCTCAAAAGTTTCAAAGGCTAGTTGACTGGCTTTGGCAGCGGTCCAGTGCTCGGGTGTTAGCGGTATGGTTGTGGTGGTTTGTCCGTGGCTGGGTAGGGTTGCTAGAAACAAGCCAATAAAGAAGGGTAAGCGAAATCGCATCATCTGTTCGTTTTTTGATTGATGTTACTTTGGTCGGAGGGGATGGGGGTTCCTGACAAGGGGGCAAAGATTGGAAAGTTCTATCAAGGCAGTTTCACAATGGTTTCGCACTGTTCAATAATAGCCGTTAAGCGTGCTTTGGCTTCTTAGTAATAGCCATAGGTAAAAATATCGAAGCAGTATGTTTTTATCGGTATTACTTTACGCTTTGGCATCGATTTTTTCCATTAAGTTTCTGTGATATGCCAAATATTCTTTCCTTTCCTCATTAAGGATAGCTTTATCAAGTCTATAGGCTTTCCAAAACTCTTTGACATCATCTGACGTTCTATTTGAAAACAACATTTCCCCTTCATCTGTAAAAGAAATATATTTTAAATCAAATAGAGAATCAATGGTTCTGCTCAATAACAAGCCATTATTTGGGTCATATGCTTCGTGTTCATCAGAATCAATGAACGGTTTTATATGACTTGCTATTAAAACGGGATAAGCAAGATGTTCCAGAACACACATTGGAGAACCATAAAGTTCCTCACACTCCTCTTGAAGTTGATTTTTATATAATCGATGTAGATACGGATCTCTTCTTTTTGCTTTAGTGATTAAATCTTCTCCGAAAATCTGCTCTGCATCTTCTTTGAAATATAGGTCATCTTTAACAAATACCAAATCATCTAATTTTCCTAGAAGATTGTATAAATAGCCTATTTGATTATATTTTCTTTCCAAAAAGCCAATTTCTTTAGCTTCTTTGACGTATTCTGCAAGTTCAGATTCAGAAATAAATGGGTTATCGTGGGCTTCAATATCAACAAGCATCAAAGCAATTATTTCCTCTTTTGATAATTTCCCCTTTTCAATTAATGTCTGGATTAGAAAGTTGATTTGCTTTATATCCGACTCATTATTTACTGCTCTATTGAAACTAGAGTTCGAGTAAACGATTTTGGATAAAACAGTTTCTCTTTTTTTATTTGTTCTAGCACCTAAGTATTCTTTAGCATGAGGGTGGTAAGAAACTAAAAATGAATTGATAAACCCCATTTTTACTAATTGATTTATGGATTTCCTGATTGAAATGTGATTTATAGGGTTTACTTCGTGTATTTCATCTTGAAGTTTTGAATATTTTTCTTCAGAATATTCTTCAGCTTTATAATTATCAATGAACTCAATGCAAACTGCAAGTGTGTCCAAAAATTTTTTGCCGTTATAATCTGTAAAAGCATTTGTCAGTTTCCAATATTCCTCGTAGTTCTGCGTAGTCATCAATCAAAAGTATTTGGGGTAATGGGGGTTAATTGGGAAAGCGGAACTTCATAATAGGGAGCTCCTTTATTTTTCTTGATAGGGAATTTTAAAATTTCGGAGCGTTGGATATACCCCAGAATGTGCACTTGGTTAGGTTGAACGGTTTCGTTGTATTTAACGCCAATATAAATGTCCTTTAGTTTGTTCTTGACATCGTGGATTTTGGGCATTAGATATCGGAAATAGTTCTTGGTCGCGGATTTGATCTCAACTTTCTTGGCATTGATGATCATATCACAATCATCAACAATACCGGAATCATCAAGTCCTTTGGCCGATTGTTCTACCTTGAAATTGTCCTTCAGCCAGTTGCTGGCCAATAGTTCACAAACGATTCCTCTCCAAGCTTCCACATTGCTGTAGCGCCAACGGCCCGCTTCAATTTTTTCAAAGGCTTTAATTTGTTGCTTCGCAAACTGTATGTCTGCTGCTGTGACGGTTAGTGTTGTCATGATTTTCATTTTCCACAATGAATAAAAACTCTTTGTTTTTTTCCTTCTTGTGCTTCCCTGTGATCTGATAGTTGTGTTTACGCTCCATAACTTCCACACGATCGGAATATTTACGAAGTAAATCAAGGAGTTCCTCTTTACTGGGATACGAAGCGTTGTTATAACTCAAATACCAATATTTGAAATTACCGAGTTTGGAAAACAATTGGTCAAACAATTCGATGGCGGAATTTTTATTGACGAAGTTGTTTTCAAAAGGTTGGGTCACTTCCGAAGTTATAAAATCATCCACCAGACCGTAGAACCCAAAATAATTGTTCATTGTGCCCGTGTATGGCGGGTCCAGATAAATGATATCGGCCTTGACCGTGTTCAAGAGGTTGAAAATGTCATCATTGTACGCAACGTTGTTCTTGTTGTTGCTAAAAATGGCCTGGTTGTATTCGTCCAGGTTTTGAAGAAAGTGGTGTTTGAACGATTGGTTGTGGTACGCCCTTCTTCTTTTGTATTTTTTGTAGCTGTATTCCTCATCGCGTAGCTGCACAATTTTGTCCCAATTCAGGGTAAAGCGGGAATACGGCATTTTGCGAATCATGGCTCTTCGCATCAAGGCGAAAGCCAGTGATTTTTTCTCTTCGGATGCCAATAGTTCAATGTTTTGCCTGTAGCGATCGAGTTCTTTGCACTCTTGAGGGAAAAAATAGACTTCTGCATAGTTTTCATGCATAAACCCCTCCACAGGTTCTCCACTGAAGATGGTTTCAATGTCAGATGCATCGAGCAATACATCGTTGTTTGTAATCAATGCATTGGCGATGTGGTAATTGATTTTTAGAATGTCGTTGGTGTAGACTTCCAACCCTCTGCATTTTGCTTCGTAACTCAAAGAACAACCGCCCGAAAAAGCATCAAACAGTGTATGGGCATCATTTGGAAATTGGTCGCATATCCATTTTGCAATTTTTTCTTTATTGCCGATGTAATTGACCTTTGGATATTTAAACATTCTCACTCATTTTAATAATTGTACTTGCAATGGCTTCGGCCATTTTAGGCGGGACTGAATTTCCCACTTGTTGCTGTTGCGATATTTTGGTTCCCTTAAACACAAAATCATCGGGGAAGGATTGGAGTTTTGCCAGTTCCCGAACCGTCAACGCCCTGTTTTGTTCGTAATGGAATATTTTTCTCATGTCCCCTGTTACCGTCACAGAGGGTTTGTCGCTAGCATATTTTATATATTTTCGGACATCGCCCGATTTGGGTCTGATCTGGACCGGAATCTCAGTTCGGTCGCCACCATCGGAGACAAAGCTCATTTTGTGCAGCATTTGCTCGGAATGGGACATGGCGATATGGTTTGGAATACTGGATTCTTGGCCGGATTCCAATTTTGGATAGCAGGATAAGGCTTCTTTGACAGTGGCATAAGCTTCCACCTCTTTTTGAGGAAATATGATTTCTTGACGGTTTTTGGAGCCTATAAAAATGACCCGTTTCCTGATTTGGGGCACGCCGTAATCTGCGGAATTCAGGATTTTACATTCCACCTGATAACCCAATGCTTCAAAATCGGCTATGATTTCTTTGCGGGTGTTCCCTTTGTTGTGGTTGTACAGCCGGGCCACATTTTCCATGACAAAGAATTTGGGCTGAATCACTTTTACAACTCTGACGAATTCTTTGAACAGTCTGTTTCTGGGGTCGTCAATGAATTTTCTACCGATGTTTCCAGCAATACTGAAACCTTGGCAAGGCGGCCCTCCAATGACCACATCGATGTGGTCGTATTCCTTCAAGTATTCAAGTTCGGAATCGGAAACCCTACAAATGTCTTTTTGAATCAAATTATGGGAGGGGAAGTTGTACTGGTAGGTTTCACAAAAACTCGGTTCAATGTCCACCGAAAATACGTTTTGGAACCCTTTGTTATCAAACCCAAGGGAAAAACCGCCGGCCCCGGAGAATAAATCAATATAGTTCAAGGTTTTGCTCATAGTTCCAGTTTTCCCTGTTTAACCTTGGTGTTACGATAATAGTTGGCGGTATCTTCCGCAACGGCAAACACGGATTCCGAACACTTGTACTTGAATGCTTCCCTGGCAAATTTGTCCGCAAAGAACAAGTCGGTTATTTGTTGCAGTTCCATCCCAAACAAACTGGAGAGCTCTTTGAGTTTAGATCTACTGAATTTTTGACTGCCGTTTTCGATACGGCTGATGGCGCTCGTATTGATTCCGATTTTTGTACCGAATTCGGTTTGCGTCCACTCCCGTTTTTCCCTCTCTGTTTTGATGAATTTCCCGAAACTTGCCATCTTTTTGACTTGACCTGTTTTTAGCAAATGTAACTCTAATTTGTGAATTTTGCATCAAGTTAGGCAAAGATGGGGTAGTTGAAACGGAGCGTCTTACTCTTTGATCAACCGGATATTCAGACAACTGCCCAACCAAGCAGTGTTGGTATATGCAAGATTGTCATCTGGCATTAATCCAATTGATGATGAGATAAAGTGATTTTTGAAAAAATCGTTGTCTTCCACCTTAGTCCTTGACCACCAAGCAGCGTAACCTAATTTTGATATTTCCTTTTCGTTGAACTTAACAATTGAACTTGGAATTGCATTGAACCCTGTTTCATTTGTTCCATTTTCCTGAAAAGCGCCATTTACTTTGTAATCACTCCAACGATCGGTACTTTTTAATTTATAATCGTAATCTTTACTGTTATAGGTCTTCTCCATGTAAGCAGCTAATTTCCACCAATCCTGATAACTTGGCACTTCCCATCCTTCGGGGGTAATTCCGCGTTCATCCGTAAGAACATAGCCATTGTAAAACTTACCCAAAAAACTATATTTAGGGTCGAAATTGTAGTAACACCAAACAGGTTGTTCTTGCTGGTATGCCTTTTTATACGCTTCATAATTGGCGGCGTACGGAATTTTATCACCATTATTGAATTCATCGATGTCCAAATTTTCAGTCATCCAAATTTGCTCCCCTATTTTAACGGATTTGTAGTTTTTCCCCTCATAAGCCGGTCCATCCAAATAATCGATGGTTGTTTTTGATTTTTTTACTGAAACGACACCAGTATTGTAAGGGTCTGTTCGTGTTTGAACGATTTTGTGCATATCTTGGATTGCCAAGTTCAAGGAATTCTCCAATTCATCTTGGGCATTCTGGATATTTCTATGATGTTTATAAATTGAGCTGCTTTTAACGTCAGCGGCAATTTTATCGGCTTGCTTGGAAATTATATTAGCCGCATCATAGGCATTGCTTAGATTTGACCTCAGTGAGGTTACGGGGCCGGATAATTGCTCTTCGATATATTCTGTATTCAATTCGTAACCAAAGAGTTGTTTGCTAACCTCTTTAAATATATCATGAATTGACTCTGCCTTGTTTTTTACTTTCAGGATGGATTTTTTCCGATCATTCGCAAATGCAAATGAATTGATTGTACCCACCATTGATTTTGAAGAATCTCTTGCTGCCACTATGTTTTCAAAAATCATCTTTTCAACTTTCACTGTGGCTTCATAGGAATCTTGTGCCAACAAGCCATTGGATGATATGATTAGAAGCAAAAGAAGTATCGTTTTTTTCATCATTCAGTTTTAAAATTTATGTTGTTTAGTGGTTTTAGGTTTTTATGTATATCCTTTGTTGGGTGACGATTTCAGCCGGATATCAATTATTGGTGTTTTGATAACGGGACAGAAAACAAAAAATTGAGCTTCAAGTAGCTTAACTTAAAACAGGTGTTTTTCTATTCCATGAAAAAAAAAGCCAGTAGCAATAGACCACTGGCTTTTATATTTTAGGGGAACCCATCTAACTACTCAGCAACTATGGGTAGCGTTATTTGTGATGGGTATGCTTTGGAATGGTGTATCTTGTTATGGGCAACGATACCCTCTTTTTCATCGTAATTATTGCCTCCTGTGTTCAAATTTCGAGCAAAACGCGGAAAATTACTGCTGGACACCTCAATACGAATACGATGCCCTTTTTTGAAGTAATTACTGGTAGACATTGGGGTCAAGTCAATTTTGTAGACTTCTCCTTCTTCCATGAACACTTCTTTGTCATATCCTTCACGATACCTCGCCCGTTGAATGGTCTCATCCAAATTGTAAGCACTGCCATCGGGGTATACATCGATTAATTTGATGGTAAAATCAGTGTCTTTCACATCGGAGGACACGTAAAGTGTGGATTCAATAAAGCCTGTAATTTCAACGCCTTCTTCCAATACATCGGAAGTGTACACCAAAATATCGTCCCTTGTTTCCATCTGTTGCTGATCATAAGCACCACCTTTGACCGCATTTCCGGTACAGCATACATTTCCACCATAAGAAGGTACAGGTACCATGGGGTCGTAAGTAAAGCCATCGGGATTGTCCGAATCCGCTTTTTTGGTGGATAAAACCCCATCGCCGAAGGAGCTATTGGCTCCGCCATTACTGTTCAGGTAATAGGTGGTAGGCGTGGCATTTTTGGGCGGCCAGGTTTCGGAAGCCTGCCATTTGTTGCTTCCCATGGTGTAATATTGGACCCTTGGCGTTTTTTCCTTGAAATCATTGTCCTCGCCTTTGAGCCACATATCAAACCACCCATAGATTTGCTCATCGTAGTTGAGTCTGGCATCACCGACACTGCGTTCGCCAACAATGGTATTTTCCGTTGCACGGGTATAACCACAGTGCAGGGTAGGGGCAATCACCAAATATTGATTTTCCCTGACCGTTTTGTCCTTCGCGTTGTTCCTCACATGGTTGAACAAGGCAATGTTCGGGGTAATGGACACATCATACCAAGAGGCAAACCAAAAGCTCGGAACACCGATGTCCATATCGTCATGATAAAGCCCTCCTTTGAACCAATCTTCGTCGTTGGGTTTGCGGCGAATCATTTTATCATATATCTCGTGCTTTCCGTTGATGTTTTTTAGAATATCCTGGATGGGCAAGTGACTTAATGCTTCGGACATGTCCACTGGTGGGTTTTCGGGGGCCAAATCGTAAAATCTGGAAATCCTGATCAAATCCTCTTGCGTAGCACCTGCTGGAATACGCGGTTTGAACTTGTCCTGCTCCACGCCATAGAGCCATGCAAAGAACAACATCTGTTCCGCTCCACCACGATACCAGTTTCCCTGTTCCATAATGTCGCCCACTCTACCTACACCGGCACCAAATCCCTGTGGTACCATGGCGGCATGGGAAGGGTGGTCCAGAGCGGCAACGGCCATTTGCCATTCCGCGGTGGAGGAGCATCCCAAAGTACCTATTTTGCCATTGGACCAAGGTTGGTCTTTCATCCAGCTAAAGGCATCGTAGCCATCTGTCAATGGAACTCCCAAAATGTCCCATTCCCCTTCGGAGAAATATCTTCCCCGCTCGTTTTGGACTACGTAGGCGTACCCTCTTTTGACAGCTTCCAAAGCCCTACTGGCTGTTCGGGTTCTTTGTTCGCCATCGCCCCACGAATTGAAGTTATACGGGGTCCGTGAAAAAATGATGGGTACTTTTTTATCAGTTTTCGGACGATAGATGTCCGTTGCCAAACGGATGCCATCGCGCATGGGCATCATTACTTTTTGGTCGATAATGGCAATTTCCTCAAGCTCTTGAAGAACCTTACTTTGAGCATTTAGGGTAAAATGGTCAGCAAAGAGACAGACCAATGCCAATACCATTGGAATAGCATGTTTTTTCATGTTTAGTCAGTTGGTTTTGAGTTATTTTATCTTTTTTGCAATTGTCCAGAGCCAACATTGGTTTAGATGGTAGCTTCGGATTGCAATTGTTGGTAGTGTAAGTTAATGCAAAAAAGCCCATGAATAAAGGAAATGCAACAAATTACATGGGTTTTATCAACTGATTCCACGATATGGTGGTAGTTCTAGATCAATAGCTGATAGTGGTCAGGTTTGGATACAAAAAACCCCCAGCACCACTGGTACGTTGGTAACTGGGGGCCCCATCATCAATCAAAGTAAAGGCAATTAGCTTTTAGGAGTTTCCGTACATATTGGATTCTCCTCCGTCTATGGCGATGGTTTGGCCACTTACATAGCCATTTTCTTCACTCAACAGGAATGAAACAACTGTGGCTACCTCTTTGGGCAAACCAAGTCTTTTGGTGGGGTTACGCTGTGCGTATTCCGTTTCTGCCGCTTTTGGGTCATCCGGGTTGACTTGTTTGAAGGCTTCCGCTACCATGTGGGTCAAAATAGCGCCAGGAGCTATGGCGTTGGTCAAGATACCATCACGACCATATTCCAAGGCAGCATTTTTGGTCATGCCCGATACGGCGTGTTTGGAAGCCACATAAGCTGTTTGGTTGGCAACACCCCTGATTCCACCTACAGATGCTACGTTTACGATTTTACCGTAGTTCTGTTTCTGCATTACGGGAATCACGTAGCGCATTCCGTAGTAAACACCCATCAGGTTGATGTCGATGACCTTTTTGAATACCTCTTGATCATATTCGGTCAGAGGAGCCTGTCTTCCTTCAATACCTGCGTTGTTGTAGAATCCGTCGATGCGACCAAAGGTCTCCACGGTTTTTTCAACGTAGTTTTTCACGGCTTCTTCGTTGGAGACATCGGCCTCAACGGTCAATAATTCCACATCGGAATTGATACCCTTCAGTTTTTTGACGGCATCTTCCAAAGCTTCTCCATTATAGTCGACAAGGACCAATTTGGCTCCTTTTTCAGCTAAGTATTCTGCTGTGGCAAGCCCCAATCCCATGGCGGCTCCCGTTATAATGATTACGTTATCTTTCATGTTGATATTTTTATGTGTTTGCTATATTGTTTCGGCCATTTTCACGTGGCTCTTGAATTTTTTCATGAACGTTCCGAACTCTGCTCCGAATTCTTCGAACAATTCATGCTTGCGGTTTCTCAGCATGACCTCGGAAAATAATTTGAGACCTACGAGAAACTCGATGTTATCACTCTGTTCTTTGAACAGGTTTTTGTTCTTGATGAGTTCCACCAACTGCATGATATCGTCGTGGTTCTCAAATTGGAAATCCAGCGCTTTACCACTAGAGGTCCCGTTTTTGAGTGCTTTTTCCTTCAGATGGATTTGATATGTATTAAACTTCTTGTCCATTTTTAATTAGTCGATTCTAAGGGAAAGCATCCCAATGGAACCCCCAACGGTTTTATCGTTGAACAGGTCTATCGATTCTTTTTTATCCTTTAGCCCCAAAACATAGATCAAGGGTAAATAATGCTCTGGCGTAGGTATGGACAGGGCAAAACTGCTGCCTTGCTTTCCATAATCAATCAAAGCCTGATGGTTCCCGTCCATGATGTAGGACTTCATTTTTTCGTTGGCTTCTTCGGCCCATTCCCAAGCATAGGTGTCATTCAGTTTGTCCCATTTTACCTTGCGAAGGTTGTGCACCACGTTTCCACTGCCTACAATCAACACGCCCTTGTGTCGCAATGCCTCCAGTTGTTGTGCCAGTTCATAATGGTATTTTGGAGGTTTTGTGTAATCCAAGCTCAATTGGATCACGGGTACATCAGCGTCAGGGTACATGTGCCTGATCACGCTCCAAGCCCCATGGTCCAATCCCCAATGGGTATCGAGTTCCACATCGGTCTTGGTAATGACCTCTTTGGTAATCTGTGCCAGTTCGGGACTGCCGGGTGCGGGATATTGCACATCGAACAATGCTTGCGGAAACCCGCCAAAATCGTGAATGGTGGGCGGGTGCTGCATAGCGGTTACCTTGGTGCCCTTGGTCTCCCAGTGTGCGGATATGCAAAGGATGACCTTGGGACGGGTCAATTCCTTGCCCATGCGCCTAAAATTGGCAACAAATTCATTTTCCTCAATGGCGTTCATAGGACTACCATGCCCCAAGAACAACACAGGCATTTTCTGCGTAAAAGGCAGACTCTCATTGAGCGAACGTAAGGTTTGTAAATCTGTCATAACACTGGTTATTGGAAGTATCCCTAGAGATTTTAAAAAATCCTTTCTTTTCATGGTCTTCTGGGATGACCTGGACATGTTACGGCCCAGGTCATTACTATGAGACGGGGAACTATCTTATGCGCTTTCCTTCACAAACTGAAGTTCGGCCGCAAGTTTTACTTCGTCGCTTACCAAAACGCCACCTGTTTCCAAGGCTGCATTCCAGTTAAGTCCAAAATCTTTTCTATTTAATTTCCCTTCAATGGAAAAACCAGCTTTTTGGTTGCCATAAGGGTCGGTCATGTATCCACCAAAATCAACATCCAAGGTAATGGACTTCGTGGTTCCTTTTATGGTAAGGTCTCCGGTCAGTTTAAATTCGTCATCACTTTCCTTGGTAATGGAAGTGCTAGTGAACTTCATTTCCGGGTAGTTCTCCACTTCAAAAAAGTCAGCGCTTTGCAAGTGGCCATCCCTTTCGTCATTATTGGTGAAAACGGATGCGGTCTGCACGGTAGCGGAAATGGTGGATTCTTCAAATTTTTCACCTTCGATGGTAGCATCGAACTTGGTAAACTCTCCTTTTACGTTGGAGATCATCAGGTGCTTTACCTTAAAGGTAAGCTCGCTATGTGTTGGGTCTAATTTCCAAATTGTAGCCATATATATTTTTTTATTAATGAAACTGTTCAGTGCCAATCGTAACCAATATGTTCAATGGTTTGATTGTGATAACAAAGTTCTGAACTATAGTACTGTAGGAGGTAATACCTTTGGGAAGAAGTGTTGTACTTTTAGGAAATGAGCTGCTTCATTTCTTTGCGGAAGGCTGTTGGGGTATAGCCGGTTTTACGCTTGAAGACCTTGGAAAAGTAGGCTTTTTCGTTGTAACCGATTTCAAAACCGATTTCTGCGATGGTTTTGTTACTGTTCATCAATAGGTTTTTGGCCTCGTTGAGTTTGCGGGTCTCGATGATTTCGCCTGCGCTTTGCTGCATCACTTCTTGGCAAACTATGTTGAGGTTTCGTTCACTCATAAAGAGCTTTTCGGCGTAGAAGGATATTTTTACGTTCCGCCTAAAGTTCTCTTCCAAAATATGCAGAAAATGGGTGTAGGTCTCGGAAGCGGAATTAGCCGAGTCAGATTGAATATTCGTGGGCCTTTCGTGGTTGATGATAGTGAGCAGCGTCATGAATAATTGTTTGATCACAATCAATCCTGGGGCTGGACGCTGGGTTTCGTCGTACATCATTTGGCACAGGGCCATGAGCCTATCAAAACATTGGTCGCCGGGTAGGGTAACATTGGCCCGGTTGTGAAAGTAGCCGTACATCTTAAAAATGACCTCGGACATAAACTCGCTCCGAAAACGGATGACCCAAAGGTCACACTCCCCTTCGTGCACTTGTGGACGGAGGAGATGGGGCTTTCCCATGGTCACGAAACTCACAAATGGAGCATAGACGGTTTCGTCCTCAAAATCGATAAAGTGGGAAATTTTACCCTTGGCACCGATGATCAGTTCTTCAAAATCATGCACATGGGCTTCAATTTTTTGGCCTTCCAAGGCTTTTGCCTCTTCTGTAGTGTACCTGAATATTTTGAAGAGTTGCTCCACAAGAGTTAGAATTCAATATTTTGACTAAGGTAGTGGAAACCCTGTTTACATTGCAACTTGCACCCTCATTTTAAGGCGTTGTCCAGCTGGATTACTTGCTCCAGCCAATCACTTTCATTGTTCAGCCCATAATCGGGGGATATGCCTTTGGATTCGTATTTGCTCAAATCGCTATTGATATGTTTCGTGGAAAGCACTGTTTTTATCCCAGCACAATCGGTTGTGGAAGAAAAGGCCTTGTTTCCATATCCGTATTCCAGCATTCCACGGGAATTTTCCCCTACGATAATGGTTCTGGGGTCTTTTTTCAAGGCCAAAGTGGTCAATTCGGCTGAGCTACCGGTTTTAAAATTGATAAGCACATAGACTTTTTGAATGGTATTGTTCCTTTTTAGGTGTTTCAGGAGTTCATCTGCTTGTTTGGTGGCGCCTCCGCCATTGTTGCGTAAGTCTACAATTAAGTTCTGACGGGTAAGTTTGGGAAGGGTTTCTTCATAGAACCGTTCAGCTTCTTTCATCAAACTGCGTGTTCTTTTCAATGTTTTGATACCGATATAGTCAAACGAAGTGTTTATGGCTTCGTAATTGAAGTTCTCTTTGTGGTTTTTATTGAAAAAATATTGATTGGATGTATTCCAGAAGGTGCCATGAATTCGACCATCTGCAATTTTGATGTCTTTTTGATAAAACAAGATGCCATTTTGATAGAATTCAAACAGTTCATAGCTCCCATCAGGTTTTTGTTGGATTTTCAGCCTGATGGCTCCTGGCTTCCAAGCTTCCTTACTGGAGTCCAAAGTGATGCCATACCAAAGAAGGTCACTTTCTTTTTTCAAAAAGATTTTATCACTGCCCATATGGTAAATGCCTGAAACACCATCGTTACTGATTTTTAAAGTGTCTATCGGTTTGGTGTATATGGGAACACTGGAAGAAATATCTTCAGGAACCTTATAAATTTCGTTGTGCCTGTCATTGATGTACGAAGCATATTTTTGGAGGTATCCCATACAAAAGAAATCTTTAAGGGAGTCATTCTTGATTTCTTCTGCCACTTTGGCTTTCCAAACATTTAGCTCATCTTCCTTATTATTTTTTTTGATTTGAACGGTATAGCTCTTTGCATTTTGAATCAGTTTGGTAATGTTTTCCAGTTCATCTAAACAATTGCAGTTTGTGTTTTGTGCAAAGAGGCTGGATGTTCCCAAGATGTAGAGGAACGTAATGAAGTATTTAAGCATAAATATTTTTGAAATGGTACAGGTTTCGTTTTCTATTACATTAGACGCGATTTCAACGTCGGAGGTTGCCTTACTCTACTGAATCAGGATTTAATTTTTCAAAAATCAATGGCATAGTCTCTGGGTCAACGGCATTCATGTCTATCAGTTTCAATGATTTGACCATTTCCATTGTAGTGGTTTTATATGTTTTGAAATGAGGTGTTTTTAGGTGGGCTTCGTAAGCCTTTTTATCGGCATATATTTCTACAATGGTAATTTGCGTAGGATGTTCTTCTTCATACATCGGAAAAATGGAAATAACGCCGTTTTCGATGTCCATGGATGCTTTGGCCTCTTTTTTTAGCTCGAACAGATAAGAATCGAGATGTTCTTCCGCTATTTCAAGTTCAGCTATCCGAATCATCATTTTTTCAAAATCCACCTCTGGATTTATCTTTTCTTCGGGGACACAGGAAAATGAAAGTAGGAGGGCAGCTATGATTAGCTGTAATTTTTTCATGGTTTCCAAGCTATTTTAAATTCACTTCCAGAACAAAGTCTGCTTCGTCATAATCCCTGTTTTCTGGTAGTTCTACCAATGTGCCGTAGGAATTGGTACTGTGCTTCAGTTTTTTCTTGGATTGAAAATCAATTACGCTCTTGATGTTTCCATCAACGGAAGGGAAAAAGAAGTTGTCGGTTTTCCAATCCATAATATGAATGTAGATTTTGTTGTCTTTATGGGTCGATACACCCCAACTCTGCGGAGGAATGGGGCCGCCTCTGGTTCCATAAATGGTTTCTCCGTATTTATCGGTCCAGTCCCCGATAACCTTAAGGGTTTTGACAAACTCAGGTTGAATCTTACCATTGGGCATAGGGCCGACGTTCAATAGAAAGTTGGAGTTGTATCCAGCTGCTTTTACCAAATATTGAATCAGTTCTTTGGAAGATTTATAGGCTTTGTCCTGCAACGAAAAGCCCCATCGGTGCGCCATGGTTTCGGCAGTTTCGAGTGGGAGGTTGCCCACTTCGGAGTCTCCACTGTAACCACCTTTGTTTTCTCCTGGAAGGTCTTTTTCAAACATTTGAAAGTCTTCCCCAGGGTTGGGGGCTTGGTGGTGGTTACTGCCTATCATGGCTTGGGGTTGCAACTCATGGATGAGATCGTAGGTTTTTCTGAGCTGCCAATCGGCTTCTTTTTTGTCCCACCAGCCATCAAACCAAATACCGCCTATTTCGCCATAATTGGTCAAGAGTTCCGTAAGCTGTCCGTTCATGTAATCCAGATAGTTTTCCCAATTACCATGGTCGGGTCTGCCTACCTTTTTACCGGTATCGCCTCTTGGGTAATAATCGTTATGGTGCCAATCCAATTGGGAGTAGTACAGATACAGTTTTATTCCATGCTTTTTGCAGGCTTCTGCTATTTGTTTGATGATGTCTTTTTTATACACCGTCCTATCCATAATGTCCCAATCCGTCAATTCACTATCGAACATGGCAAAGCCATCATGGTGTTTAGTGGTAATGGTAATGTACTTCATGCCGGCCGATTTGGCCAATAGCACCCATTCCTCGGCATCGAATTCGGTTGGATTAAAGAAAGCTGGGATTTTTTCATACGTGTCTTTGTCGATGGATTGGGTTTCCATGACCCACTCGTGCACACCCAAAACAGAATATACCCCCCAGTGGATAAACATCCCGAATTTGGCATCCTGGTACCATTCCCGGTTCTCCAGGTTTTCTTTGGTGGGCTGGTATTCTTGCGCAACGGATAGATTTGTAAAGAACAAGGCAATGAAACTCAGTAAAACGAGTTTTTTTCTTTTTTTAAGATGCTTTATGAGCCTATTCATGGTGTTGTATGTTAGATAGTGTACAATTTGCACTAATCTAACAATTCTACTGGTTTTTGCCCAATGCTTACCTTTAATGTTTTGTGTTGTATAGATTCATCTGAGCTGGTCAAGAAATTATCTGGAACCTCCAAAAATCTTATTGGGTTAGATAATCGATGGCATCCACTACTTCGTAATCGATGTCGCTTTTAAAAATTGACTTTAAAGACTCTACATGACCCACTCCTATGACAATCAAAATACGTTTTGTACCTTTTTGCATTTGGTTGGTCACAATATTCGAGTATATTTTGTAATCCCTGTTCTTGAAAACTGATATGAGCTCTGCACCTATATATTCGCGATCTATAAAGGCGGTGTCAATCATTTTATCCGGGTTTTTAAACCTTCCATTCCTTACCTTGGCAGGTGTTATATATCTCAATCGATAGATTTTACCATAGTTTTCGGGTTGGTTCAAAAAGGTCAGATATTGCTTGAAGGATAGTGTACCTTGCCTTAATTGACCATATTTTTCCATAACAATCTTGCCCAGTTCCTTGCCTTCATTCTTATAAATTTGAATATTATCCCCATTGTCCAGTACACTTTGTGAAGTGCCGCCTTTGTAATTGATGCAAGCTATTTGGTCGACCCCCGAACTTTTTCCAATGGGAAAGGCAATCTGATATTTTTCACTACGGCCATATTCAACGGTTTTCAGGTTGAGCTTGTCCTCTAGGTATAGTTGGTAGAGGCTATCGATTTCCTGTTGCTGATCAGGTGTGGATTCAATACCGATCATGTCGGGTTGAAATGCTTTGATAGTGTTGTTGAAGCTTTTCAAGGATTTTTGATTTGTATCCGAGAATACATCCGTGCTGGGATAATCATTGTGGTACACTTGAGAAAGGTGGTCAGACCCTAAAATCAGGATTTTTGTTTTTGATTGTTGACCATAAGTGAGTGAGATAATTCCAATAAAAAGCAAAGTTAAAGAGTACTTGATGGTTGTTTTTTGATTGATCATAAATTGATTGATGATTAAAATGTTGGAAATGTTCCTTGAATAAATAGTTGTGATATTCATCTTATTAGTGATGAACCGACAGGGTTTGTTACGATATTTCCACGGTATTTCTGGATAATGGTTGTTGTGGTCTCAATATCAATAACCTATGATCGGTTGACAATCGTACGCTGACCTCGTTCCGTTAACTTTAAGCCATCGCGCCCAATCAACTAGTTCTTTACCATCCAACGTCAATACTTACGATAACTCCCAACAAATCACTATCTTTGCGGCCCTAAAACGCAAGGCAGGTATATGAATAAAAAAGTCGCATTTTACACACTGGGCTGTAAACTCAATTTCTCAGAAACTTCTACGATTGCCAGAGGTTTTGAGAAGGAGGAGTTTGAGCGTGTGGACTTTTCGGAAGAGGCTGATGTGTATGTGATCAATACCTGTTCGGTCACGGAGAACGCTGATAAACGTTTTAAAACCATCGTAAAACAGGCCCAAAAAGCCAATCCAGATGCATTTGTCGCCGCAGTGGGTTGCTACGCACAATTAAAACCTGAAGAATTGGCCGAGGTGGATGGAGTGGATTTGGTGCTTGGTGCAACGGAAAAGTTCAAGATTACTGATTACTTGAACGATTTGACCAAAAATGATAGGGGAGAGGTGCATTCCTGTGAAATTGAGGATGCGGATTTCTATGTGGGCAGTTACGCCATTGGAGACCGTACCCGAGCTTTTTTAAAGGTTCAAGATGGATGTGACTATAAATGCACTTACTGTACCATTCCATTGGCAAGGGGTATTTCACGTAGTGACACCTTGGGCAATGTGCTAAAGAATGCCAAGGAAATTGCTTCTCAAGACATCAAAGAGATTGTACTTACAGGTGTCAATATAGGAGATTATGGCAAAGGCGAGTTTGGCAATAAAAAGCACGAACACACCTTTTTGGATTTGGTAAAGGCTTTGGATACCATTGATGGTATCCACCGACTTCGTATCTCTTCCATTGAGCCTAATTTGCTCAAGAATGAGACCATAGATTTTGTGGCCCAGAGCAATTCTTTTGTGCCCCATTTTCACGTGCCTTTGCAAAGCGGTAGTGATGATATCTTAAAGAAGATGCGTCGCCGTTATCTGTCCAATTTGTATGTGGATAGGGTAAAACGTATCAAAGAAACCATGCCCCACGCCTGTATCGGGGTGGATGTAATTGTGGGTTTCCCTGGAGAGACCGATGAACACTTCTTGGAGACCTATCATTTCCTGAACGAATTGGATATTTCCTATCTGCACGTATTCACTTATTCCGAGAGGGATAACACAGTGGCAGCGGAGATGGATGAAGTCGTCCCTAAAAAAGTACGCAGTAAACGAAGCAAAATGCTTCGTGGGCTTTCAGCCAAAAAGCGAAGGGCTTTCTATGAGAGTCAATTGGGCAGCGTGCGCACTGTTTTATTCGAAGGCGAGAATAAAAAAGGCTATATCCACGGATTTACGGAGAACTACGTAAAAGTGAAAGCACCTTGGGACCCATCTTTGGTGAACACTTTGCACCAAGTGGAGCTTGCCGACATTGATGCGGATGGTCTGGTGCGGTTTGAATTTGTTTCCAACGAAATTATGGCATAAAAAAACCTCCCGGTCAAGGAGGCTTGAATGCTTTTCTGATGATTGGTTAGATCAGATACGGATACCAACTGGTAACATTTCCTTGTATTGCCTGTTTTTTCTCAAAAAACCAGCAATTTGTGGGCTTGTAGGAACAACTCTAAGGTTGTTTTCCTGGATTTCATTTAAAACCGCTTTGATAAAATCCTCTTTAAAACCCTCTTTTGTAATTTCTTCTGGAATAACCAGTTTGGTCAAAAATACTTTGCGCTCCTGTGAAGAGTACTCAATTTTGGCTAAATGCCCATTGACTGTAGTTTCAAATTGACGCAAGAAACTATTGTCAGTGATTTCCAATGTTGTCATATAGTACTTGTTTTTTAACGACTCGTAAATACCCTGAATAGGTATTTTATTGTTCCCCTGATTGAAAAATTGTATTCATAAGCGGGGTTAGCTGCAAAAGGGATACAAAATTAGTCAAAATATTGCTAATTTCCTAGTCCTTATCGATATTTGGTGCAATATGTCCGATAATAAAATCCATGTTTACCTTATGCCGGGAATGGCTGCCAACGCTTCAATTTTTGAAGGGATAAAACTTCCTAAAGACCAGTTTATTACCCATACATTGGAGTGGTTTGTGCCAGAAAAGGGGATGAGCCTCATTGCATATGCTCAAAAAATGTGCGAAAAGATTGAACATCCAGACCCTGTATTACTTGGGGTTTCATTTGGTGGGATGTTGGTACAGGAGATGGCTAAAATCATCCCGGTCAAAAAGGTTATTGTGGTATCATCGGTCAAAAGCAAACACGAACTGCCCAAAAGAATGATTTTTGCCAAGTACACCAAAGTCCACAAACTATTGCCCACAGGTTTGGTAAACAATGTGGAATTACTGGCAAAATATGCCTTTGGCGAGACGGTGACCAAGCGCTTGTATTTATATGAAAAGTATTTGTCCGTCCGCGATAAGTATTATATCGATTGGTCCATAGACCAGATCGTGAATTGGGACCAGGAGGCTCCAGCAGACAATGTGGTGCATATTCAAGGAGAGCGGGATGCTGTTTTCCCAATAGTTAATATTGAGGACTGCATCACGGTAAAAAACGGTACTCATACCATGATCATACATCGGGCCCGATGGTTCAATGAGCATCTGCCCACAATTATTTTGGAATAATTTCGTCTATATAATAGTATCTTTACAATACTCAAATAAAAGAATTGCTATGAAACACATAAAAAACATACTCGCTGTAATAGGATTGATAGCTGTAGTGAGCACGCTGATTTTTGCCGTGCAGTCGAATGAAGTGGAAGAAAAACCTGTGATTAAGGAATCCGATACTGAAACTTCGGACAAGAATGTGGCGGATACCTATCAAATCAGTGCCATAGAAATTCCAGAGGATCTCAATTTTGCAGGTGAGTCCGTTCCGCAAGATGACCCGGAGATCATGGAGCGAGTGGATCGTGAGTTTTTGGTGAACACCTATTGGCAATCCAATGCCCTTTTGTTGATGAAAAGGGCCAACAAATACTTCCCAATCATCGAGCCCATTCTTAAAAAGAATGGTATCCCGGATGATTTTAAATACTTGGCCGTAGCTGAGAGTGGTTTGCAAAATGTGGTTTCCCCGGCTGGAGCGACAGGTTTTTGGCAGATTATGCGAGGAACAGGTAGAGAATACGGTCTTGAGGTAAACGATAATGTGGATGAACGCTACCATGTGGAAAAAGCGACCCAAGTTGCCTGTGATTACCTGAACAAGTGGAAAGACCGCTTTGGAAGCTGGACCTTGACCGCTGCCGCCTATAATGCAGGTCCTGCAGGTGTTCAAAAATACATGGACATTCAGCAAGTGGATGATTACTACGACTTGTTGTTGGGGCAGGAGACAGGTCGCTACGTGTTCCGTATTTTGGCCATCAAGGAAATTCTATCCAATCGTGATAAGTACGGTTTCCAGTTGGAAGAAGAAGATATGTACAAAAAAGTGCCCACCTTTACCGTTGAAGTGGATACGGCTGTGACCAACTGGGCTGATTTTGCAGAACTTTACGAAATCAACTACAAGGTGTTGAAACGACACAACCCTTGGTTGCGCGAACCGCATTTGAACAATGCTTCCCGTAAAAAATACACTATTGAAATCCCGAACAAAGGGTATTACCGAGTGGGAAGTATGGGGAAATAGGTTTTGCCATCAGTTTGATGTACATGGAATTGTTCCCAGCTGCTAATCCGACTTACATTTGTTGGGTTATTGAACTCTGAGTCGTAATGCGTCAAAGGAATCACTTCTTATGCCAATGAGGCCGTATTTGGTTTCTCCCTTTTTAATGACTGTACCGTTGATATTGTATTCCAATAACTCAGTTTTGAATTTTTTGTTGGCTGAGCCAGCCGCTATCATGTTTCCTCCGGCGATGCCGGGACCCAGAACCATACCGATAGGAGTGGAGCTTGTTTGTTCAGGTACGCCATATGAATTGGTTTTTGTGGTGTAAAGGTTTAATGGGGTCAAAAGTAAATACCACAGGTACGAAGCGGGACTTTGTTTTAAGGTTTTAAAGACTTTTTCATTTTCCATCACGTAAACAATGCGGTCATTTTCGAACGCTAACGTCACGTCTTTGCCAAATGTTACATCTCTGTCCGAGTTGTTGGTAATTTTAATGGCAACCAATTTGACTCCTTTTCTCTCCTCTTTTTTCTCATATTTCTTGTCCAATAATTCATATCTGTATTGAAGGGTCAGTCCATCAACTTCGTTTTTGGAAATGTAATTGATTGTTTTTGGTTGAATCATTCTATAGCCAGATGCACATCCAGTCAAGCATAAAATGATAATGAAAAGAGAAGGAGTTTTAAAGAATTTCATATGCTAATTTAATAATAGTTTGGTTTGGCTCATCGATTGGAAATTCGACATGAGTGGCGAAGAAATAAGAAAACAGACAAAAAAAGCAGCAATTGACCAATGCCCCATATCAATTGACGGATATGGACTTTACATGAGTTTATACTAATAAGGTATACGGTCCAATTTCGGAATAAGAGGTATTTATCGTGAGGGGACTATGATAAGTAAACATTTTCTTTTTTAGTATTTGAACAAAAAGTAAGGCGAAGGAAAATACGTTTCCACCTTTGGCAGTAATTCCGGCGAAATATATCCCCAATCTGCATAACCTGCATCAATCGCTGCTTGGGTCAGGATTTGTAGGTGTACATGACAAAACCAGCCGCCGCTATCACTTTCTTGTCCTATGTGTGCGAATTTTTGGCCAGCTTTGACCTTGTCCCCAACATTGACCAAGTGCGGCGTTTTCAAATGTCCGTATAGGGAGTAAAAAACCACTCCATTGATGTCATGCTTTAGGATGATGTATCCTCCGTAATTGCCAATCGCAGTTTCTTTTCCCGTTTTATAAACTTCGGCATCCAAGGGAGCATACATTGGGGTGTTATATGGTACGATAATATCCAGGCCTAGGTGGTAATATCGTTGTTCTTCGATAATATTTGGGTAAGCTCGTAGTAGACTTTTCCGCTCTTCCAAATATCTCCCAATACCCCATTGTTTGTTAGAGGCCTCCAACTCATCAAAAATCCTGGTATTGAATTCTTCGAAATCAAAGAGGTTGTATTCAAGGTTTTTTGGATTATTGGATGAAAAATCAAAGATGTAGGGTACTCCTTTTAGGAAATCACCAAATAAGGGGAGGATATCGGCACCATTGAGGCATAGCGGGTAATACATGAATCAAAGGTAGTGTGAAAAAATAAAGTTGTGCAAAATTAGGTATGCAACAGACAAAGAAAAAGATGGTGCTATGTTGTCTATAACGTGTTTTTGTTCAATTTTGATTCCAATACATCCTTAAGCTTACTTGGCTTTAAGTCGCGAGCTATCACTCTTCTTTCCTTGTCCAAAAGGACATTAAATGGAATCGTTGTCAATTTGTATTCTTTACCGATAGTATTCAATGAGTCAATGACATGAATCCATTTAAGGCTATCCTTTTTAATTGCAGTTTTCCAATCACTTAGTTTTTCATCTTGTGATACCCCTAAAATTTCAAAATCCTTACGAGTGTATGAGTTATATAGCTTTCTTAATTCAGGGTTGGTTTTTCTACAGGGCCCACACCATGAAGCCCAAAATTCCAGCAAAAGAAACTTACCTTTAAGTGTACTGCTATCGACCAACTCCCCTTCTTCATCTGGAAGAATTATTTTTGGAGGAATTTTTCCAATATCCAATATCTTACGTCTTTCAATAATGTTTGTAATGTATTTTAAATCATCTTTGTTTTGATAGCTTGTATCTAATTTTCGATAGAGGGTTTCCAATTGTGAACTACTTAAGTAGCCATAAAAATTCGCTTTTGAGGCTAATTGTTCCCCACTTACAAAGGATTTTGGGTTGTTCTCAATCAATTCCGTTAGGTTTTCAAAAAGGATTTTCTCTCGTACACCGTCGTTTTTTTCTTTGTCAAAGGTGTTTTTCATTCTCAGGTCAAAATCTTCCAATATTTTTTGGTTGGTTGAACCCTTGATACTGTCCATAGTTAATTTCGGTAAAATCCACCCTTTATATTCGAAGTTATCGAAAGTGAGATGAATGCTAATGGGGTTATTTTCTATTATAAATCCAGAGTAACCCATTGGTGCTTTGGAATTTGGATTTTCTGGGTATAAGGATGCGTTCCTTGGCTCTGTGACCGCTCCTTTAAAAACAAAAGTTGAGTCCTTCACTAAAACACTGTCAACGGAATTGTCAATTTTTAAGTAGATATAGTCATTTTGGTATCCATTGACTTTTCCATTGATTGTATATTCATTATTCTGCTTTTTTTCCACACACGAGAAAAGTGTAAAAAGAATTAGAATAGAGTAGCAAGTTTTTTTTCCAGTCATCTTAATTGTATTTCAAAATCCAATATGACATAATTCATTTTTAATGAATTCATCCCATACAGAAAAATTATTTCTACTTATCAGATTAAGAATTTCTTACGACTGCTTAAGTTATAGAATTTTAACAAAAAGTCCATGGAATTGACAAAGGTAGCATCAGGATTGATGATTTTCTGCCTAAATGAAACAGGAATAGTGGAAATATAAAGCTTAGGTAACTTAAATCCTCTTCATCTGCACCTGAATCATCTTAATTTGGTCGGTAGGCATGCTGCCGTGCCTAATTTTTTGATTTCTTCAATGGTAAAAGGCTATATTCGAGATTCAGAGATTATACCTTTTTAATTAACGCTATTGTAGGAAGTTAACTTTCGCATATTGCCATTGTCATTTATTTCATAAAGTGTATTATCCTCTATAAGGAGACCAAGTATCTCTCTATTTTCTGAATGGTTTACATCAATATCAATCACTTTACTTCCATATAGGGTTTTTATCTGGTTGAAAACGGTGTGCCCAATGATGATTTTGCTACTATTGAAATAAGCTAGTACCGTGTCAATTTGCTCATTGGTAATTTCTTCTTTTGCTAACCCCCGGTACCACAATGGACCATTGTTTCTTAATAGTAGGGCTTCTGTTTCGGAATGCTCTTTTGGATTTTTATCCAACCCTTTTCGTATCCCTGAATTGATTTGCTCTAATGTCAGACCACTTTTTACCAAATCAGGACTTATACCTCCGTGAACCAGAACAAGACCGCCCATTTTTTCGATGGAGTTTTTAGTGCGCAACCATCTTCCCAGTTCGGTTTGTTTTGAATACCAATTTTCATATTCAAAATCCATAAACGTTGCATTTGCAAAGAACTTTCCGTTCACATACTTAAATAGACTATGGTCATATGCCCCGATTATATTCATTGTTTCGTGGTTGCCCAATATAAAGTGTACCTTTCCGCCAACACGTTCCGCCTCTTGCTCAAGTTTATAAATTAACCACAAACATTCATTTACATATTTACCTCTATCAAAATAATCTCCAAGCAAAACCAAGTGTCCTTTTCCATACGACCACTCCAAGTTGTCATTGATAACTTTGTTTCCCTTAAGGAATCGGATAAAACCATCGAAGTTTCCCTCAATATCGGAAACACAGATGGCTTTATTTGGCAACGGATAAACATCCGTTTCAATGGAATGGGCCCGAATTATGGGTACTTCGAAATTTATTTCTTCATAGTTGATTCGTACGGAAACGGTTTCTTTTAAATGGTGCGATGTATTCCGCTTGCGGAGAGCACCTTGATGCTCTTCAATAAACAGTGTCTTTAAGCTGTCATTTTCATAATACACAATGGGTTGCTCAAAATCTACCTGTGTTTGTTCCTTTGCGTAGTTTGGTGTTTTTATTTTCCACCCGGGAGCTAACGGAATACTATTGATGATACCAAAATAGCCCAGCCCTAGACCAATTAATAAATACACTACGTAGATGGAAAAAAGAACTTTGACTAATCGAAATAACTGCTTCATGGTATTGGGCTGTTTCGATTAGGACGATTCATTTTAGCCTTTGTTACAGGCTTTTAAATGAGCCAAGACTACATGATGTAAATCGTTTTATATGTGGCATTTGCCCATCCCGATCTGAGTTTAGCGTAGAGAGGCAATGTTGATGACTGGGACGAACACCGTTTGCCATTGCTCAAAACCAAATTCAGTTTGATGGTTTAACGCATGAAAACGGAAAGAAGGTTAGAAAAGAGAAGAATGACTAAATCTTCTTCATCTGCTGCTGCATCATCTTGATTTGGTCGGTAAGCATGTTGTTCTTGTCCAACTTCTTGGCCTCGCTCAACAATTGGGTGGCTTCACGCTTTCTGCGCTTTTGCATAGCAATGCCAGCCAAGCTCAATTTGGCCATGGCCACATCATAATCCATGGTCAAACCGTATTTCAATGCCTTTTTAAAGTACTTCTCGGCTTGGGTCAAGTTTTTTTGTGAGTAGATGATACCGTGCAAGTAGTTGTAGTAACCCACTTGTTTTTTGATCAAAGCGGACTCCGGGTTCTTTATTTTATCAAGCCACGCTTGTACTCCATCCAAATCCTGCTTTCTCATTTTAAGAAAGGCCAAAAGGATAAACTCATTTCTGAAATAAAGAAAGATGAATACTAGGGAGAGCAAGATCAATGCGATTCCGTTGCCAATGTTGCCTTCCACAAACTGGTAAACGGCATAAGCAATGATAAGAACGGCAATGACGAGCTTGATATTTTTATTGAACATATTGTCTAGTGATTTTTACCTTTAGTTAAGCGCTGGCAAAAGTACTAAAAACTTAATTA
>CETR01268688.1_pt1 | contig 27714 bp, 20 predicted proteins | sample 531281 | NCBI WGS metagenome assembly CETR01 (sample SAMEA2622568, study PRJEB7988) | marine metagenome | biome: marine biome (ENVO:00000447); feature: mesopelagic zone (ENVO:00000213); material: "saline water (ENVO:00002010), including plankton (ENVO:xxxxxxxx)" | depth 696 m
ACAAACCATGAACACTTCATTTGAAAATCCTGAATTGTTCGATTATATAGGGGTCATGAGCATGGGGTTTGCCGATTTGAGTCGTTTTGGAATCGAGGTCGACCACTCCAAAAGGGGAAATCAAATCGATGTTTTAAAAGCTGCGGACCCAGAACTGTATTGGATTGCATGCGGTACGGACGATTTCCTTTACCAAAGTGTGGTTGATATGAGAAATGAACTGGATAAACACGATTTTGAATATACCTTCAGAGAAAGTGCGGGCGGACATACATGGACCAATTGGAGAATCTATTTATCCGAATTCGTACCGATGTTGTTCAAATAATAAAGGATTCATATAAATTGAAGACCCTTTCAAGTCAATGATTTGGAAGGGTTTTTTATTGACACCAAAAGAAAAGGGATGTTGCCCCATAGTATAAACCGGAGGATCAAAGTTGAATGAAGTACCCTCATCGGGTCTGTTCAACACTTTAATACCGCTATCGTGTATTCCCATAATTTTCTTAACGATGGCCATATTGGATAAATCAGTTTTTATTCGATTGTTTTTCCGAAGAGAAAAACTTTTCCGTTTTCCGTTTGAACAAGAAGTTTGGATAATTCTAAATTCCTGCATTCAGGTTTTCCATCGTAATCAATGTTTCAAAAAAGCATCACATGGGGCATTGAGGAATAAATAAAAAAGGACATTGAAAAAAAACAAAATATAATTTTTAGAAATTTTGTTCGTAAAAAGTATAAAAATTTAAGATTTTGTCTTTAACATATTCAGTTTTATAAAGAACTTATTAAGTTTAGTACATTCTTTAGTCGCTGTTCTAAATTAGAATAATCAATCATGGAAGACTTTATATACGTGACTATAGGGTTACAAAGAATATTAGTGCTAAACTGACAAGTCATTCTGTCGAAGAAGTCACCAATTTACACTCTCTTCCCCAGTTTGCTTTGATGTGTGGAATGTTCATACAACAAAGAATTGTATGGGTAGGGTTACAAAATTTATACACAGTCAATGAGTAAAAAAAGATACCTGAGAAGATTGGTGTTTGCAATTTTATCGACTATTTCATTAGCGGCACAGCAACCTTCAGATACTGAAATTTACAAGAAGTTTGACGAAATAGTAGGCATCCAGAACACAAGGCTCTACCAAGGGGTGGCATTTCGGGAAAAGTACCGTACGATAAATGAGAAAACCCAATACTTCGCCTCACCTAGATTTTTAAAAGGATCCATAAGATATGCAGGTCAAGACTATTATGGACTTGATATGAAATACGATGTTTATGATGACCGCATTCTCATAAAATTGGTTGCTTCGGTGGGTGGTGCCACACTGGAGGCCATTCCTGATTGGGTGGACCGGTTCTCAATTGATGGGAACAGATTTAGAAATATACGTCAAGTTGACACCAAGGAAATAAACCAATATGGTTTTTATAAGGTTTCAATGGAAGGGGAACACCTGACTTTGTACACAAAGTATATTAAAAGAAGACTGAGCCGAATGGACAGGGAATTCATTTATTATGAGTTTGGCCAAGGCAAGAACTCATATGTGCTGCACTTCAACAATAGATATCTGGACATAGGTTCAAAGAAAGAGTTCATTACCCTTTTCCCAGAGTACAAAAAGCAAATAAGAAAATTCTATGGGCAGTACCGCAAGCGGAAGAACAGGGATACAGAAGGTTTTCTCATCTCACTTACCAAGTTCCTGGACGAACAATACGTTAATACCATAAAGGAATGAAGAACTTATTATTTCCTTTGCTTTTCAGCCTAATGTGTTTTGGGTATGCCCAAGAAGCACAGCAAAGAATATCAATTTCATTTGAAGATACCGAACTCATGGAGGTATTGGTGGAAATTGAGGAAAGCAGCGATTACCGTTTTTTCTTTTTGGACCAATGGTTGACTGGTATTAAGATTACGTGTGATTACCAAGATACACCTATAAAAGAAGTAGTAAACGGTATCCTTAAAAACACTGATATCCATTTTATTTTCATGGAGAACAACCAAGTGGTTTTGACCAAGAACAATTTGGTATACGACAAGCTTCCAAATGATTTTTTTGGTAAAAAGGAAGATCTGGCTGAAAACGAAATGAAGGATACTGTTAATACGGGAAACAAACTCCCGCTGTCCCTAATTTCCTCCCAAAGAACGGAAACCAACAAGATCAATGTGGTAAGGATTGGAAAGGAAAGAAGGACCAATAGCATCGAATCCTATACGTTGAAAGGCAGGGTAACTGGCAAGGCCGATGGACAGCCCATAGCCAATTTGGCCTTAATAGTTCAAGAAAGCGGTAATGGAACGGTAACGGATTCCAATGGAAACTATGAATTGGACTTGCCGATGGGGAAAAACAGTGTGCAGACAAAGGGATTGGGTTTTAGGGATACCCAAACATTGTTTGTCATCTACAACAATGGGGTGCACAACTTCCAATTGGACGAGAGCGTAGAGGCACTGGATGAAGTGATCGTTCAAAGTAATCGAAACAAGAATGTGGAGCAAGCCTTGACCGGGGTCACTACCATTGAAGTCGAAAAAATAAAGACGATGCCCTTGGTTTTGGGAGAGCAGGATATATTAAAGGCGGCTATTTCAATGCCAGGAATATCCACGGCCGGCGAGGGAGCATCCGGCTACAATGTCCGGGGTGGAAGAATTGACCAGAACTTGATTTTACTCGACGAGGGTGTGATATACAACCCCGCCCACTTTTTTGGGATTTTCTCTGCCATTAATCCTTTTTCCACCAGTTCGGCCACCATTTACAAAGGACACATACCAGTTGAATTTGGTGGCAGGCTCTCATCGGTCTTTGATTTAAGGAGCAAAAAGGGCAATAAGGAAAAATTCTCTGGAGAGGCATCGATAGGACCGGTAACGGGCAACGCCGTACTTGAAATCCCGTTGTCCAAAGGTAAATCATCATTGATGGTAGGTGGTAGGGCCACATATTCTGATTGGATACTTAAAGCACTTGACGATGAACAATTGCAAAATAGCGAGGCGTCCTTTTATGATATCATAGCCAAATATGATCAAGTGATCAATGAGAACAATTCCATCGAGGCCACAGGGTATTACAGTCAAGATGCCTTTAGTGTTACCTCCGACTCGATATTCGATTATTCCAACCTCCTGGCCTCCATAAAATGGAACCATCAATTCAATGAAAGCAACTCCTTGGGCTTGGTTTTCTCCAATAGCTCGTATGGTTTTGGTATCACATATGATGGGCAATCCAACTCCAATTTTAAACTTCGGTACAAGAACAATGAAATAGGTGTCAAGGCGAAAATGAAATCTATTTTGAATCCGAGGCACACACTGGATTACGGCATCGCGGGAAAGCTCTACGATGTCGATCCTGGCCGAATTGAACCGGAAGGGCCGGATTCTGAAGTATCGTCTCTCTCTATTCCCGATGAAAGAGGATTGGAAAGTGCAGTTTTTCTATCGGACAGTTATAAGGCAAATGATAAATTGCTCTTGGACTTTGGTATGAGATATTCGGTTTTTGCGGCTCTTGGTCCGGGCATCCAAAGGCTTTATGAAGAGAACGCACCAAGGAACAGTGGTACTTTGATGGGAACCGAGGAATACGATGACAATGAATTCATCAAAACGTACGGGGGACCCGAAGCACGGGTCTCCGCCAGGTATTTTTTGTCACCGAGCTTCTCGATAAAGGCAAGTTATAACAATGGCATACAATATATCCATACGCTTTCAAACAACACCACAGCATCCCCGACCGATACATGGAAGTTATCCGATTATAACATAGAGCCCCAACGGGCGGCACAAACATCTTTGGGCCTGTACAAAAACTTTGATGGAGGTTTATATGAGCTTAGTTTAGAGGGATATTACAAAAAACAAAAAAACCTGCTGGATTATAAGGTTGGTGCCCAATTATTGATGAACGAAGCCATAGAGACTGAAGTGTTGCAAGGGGACGGAAAGGCATACGGTCTGGAATTCCTGTTGAAAAAGAACGAAGGTAGGCTCAATGGGTGGTTGGCGTATTCCTATTCCCGCTCCTTTGTGAGGTTGGATGGGGATTTCAATGAGGAACTGGTAAACGGAGGGGAGTTTTTCCCATCAAATTACGATAAGCCCCATGACCTGAGCATTGTGGCAAATTATAAGTTTACCAAACGTTTCAGTGCTTCGGCCAATTTTGTTTATCAGACCGGACGTCCAGTGACATTTCCAATAGGTAAATATGAATACAACAATGCAGAATACGTTGCATACAGTGATCGTAACAAATATAGGATACCGGATTACTATAGATTGGATCTCAGCTTCAATGTGGAGGGCAATCATAAGATTAAAAAGCTTGCCCATAGCTTTTGGAGTATTTCCGTCTATAATGTGCTGGGCAGGAACAATCCCTATTCAGTCTTTTTTGCAACAGAGGATGGCGCTGTCAAAGCTTACCAGAGCTCTATATTTTCAATTCCTGTGCCTACTATCACATATAACTTTAAATTTTGAAGATGAGCCTTAAAACACCTACAAAAGGATATTGCCTAAAGCTACTCTTGGCGGCCATGTTGGCATTGTATGGTTGTGTCGAACCTTATTCGGCGGAGGAGATTGATTTTGAGGATATTCTCGTAATTGAGGCCACTATAACCGACCAAGAAAAACAACAACAAATATTTTTGTCGAGGACCTTTGAACTTGAAATCGATAGCATCATACCAGAACAGGGGGCCATGGTACAAGTTATAGGGGGAGAGGAAGAATTCAATTTTTCAGAGGCCGCACCTGGAGTTTATCTTTCCAATCGGGTTTTTGCCGCAGTTCCGGACACCGATTATAGGCTGTTGATTACGACCACTGGGGGCAGCACCTATGCTTCGGATACCGTAGTATTGCCACAAGTGACCCAAATTGATGACCTCACTGCAGCACGTGTGGTAACCGATGATGGAAATGAAGGAATGGGGATATTTGTTGAAAGTTATGACCCCACAGGAAACTCTAGAAATTACCGTTATGAATATGAAGAAACCTATAAAATCGTTGCACCTGATTGGACTCCGCGAGATTTGGTTCTCCCTTCGGAGGGCTCTTGTCAGGTGGAGTTGGTAAACGATGAATGGTCGGTAAGGGAATGCTTTATGACCAATGTTTCCAATTCAATAATTCAGTACAGTACAAGTGACCTTACAGAAGATAGGGTGTCACAATTCATGGTCAGGTCCATTAACAAGGACAATTATATCATTGGCCATAGATATAGCATTCTAGTGCGTCAATATGTTCAATCAAATGAAGCGTACGCATTTTATGAGACGCTCAACACCCTATCGGGTCAAGAGAGCGTTTTTTTTGGGGCCCAACCGGGTTTTTTACAGGGAAACATTACCTCCAATGAAAATCCTGATGAGAAAATAATTGGGTTTTTTGAGTTATCATCGGTGTCTGAGACACGTATCTTTTTCAATTACACGGACTTTTTTCCGGATGAAGAGCCATCCTCCTATGTTGATTCATGCGAACCATACGTTCCCAGTATAGTTGATATGTCAGGTCGTTGCGTGCTCAGTGAACTTGTCAGTTCCAATGCCATAAGGTTTCTTGCAGAATACGAGCCACCGGATACCCCGTCTACCGAACCGGTGTCCGAAGGACCTTATCTAGTTGTCCCCAGAATATGCGGGGATTGTTCAGTGTTAGGGGATGTGGAATCGCCTGAATTTTGGATTGAATAATCAAATAATGATGAAAAAGACAGGAATAGTTTGTTGCTTATTTTTCTTGACCCTGATAAAACTACTTGGGCAGACCAATGAAAGCGGTTTGGTGGACCATATGCCCCAAGAAAGTATTTATATGCACTTGAACACCACGCTTTTGTTCAATGGAGAGCAACTACAATACAAAGTGTATTGCCTTGACAATGCCACAAAAAAGCTGAGTGATCTGAGTAAAGTGGCACATGTTTATTTTGTCGACAGTGATAACAAATTGGTGTTTTCCCAAAAGTTGCCGTTGACCAATGGAACTGGACAAGGTGATTTTTTTGTTCCATTGTCCTTGCCAACGGGCAGCTATAAACTATTCTGTTTGACCCAATGGATGAGAAATGGTCCCCCTGAAGAGTTTTTTCAGGTGGAGCTACAGATAATCAACCCTTATCGCCCCATTCCAGAGCCATATATTTCAAGGGACACTTCCTCCGTTGATACCATAAATTCCAAAAATGGGCAGAGCTTAGCTCAACGTAATCAAGTTGCCCAACAAGATAATGGAATAAAACTCAATCTGTCTTTGGAGAAGGACAAAGTGGGAAAACGACAAAGAATTGGAGTTGTTTTTTCCAATTTTGAGGACGCTGAAGTGCACGGTAACTATTCCCTTTCTGTAAGGTTTTGTGCCCCTATTGAAGGACTACAAAATTCCTTAGAGTCATTCTATCGAGATTTTTTAAATAGGCCTCAATATTACCCTTCATCAAAAACAATAGTGCAAATTCCTGAGCTACGGGGAACGCTCTTATCAGGAAGGCTGGTCGTCAAAGAAGGAAACACCCCAGTATCTGGGCAAAGGGTGGCGTTATCTTTACCGGGTAAAAATTCTTTTTTTCAGATATCCTCCGCAAATAACAATGGTAGGTTTTATTTCAATGTGGATAGGTCCTTTGGAAATATCCCAGGTTATTTTCAATTATTGGATAGTGATTGGCAAAACTTGGGCGTGGAAATGGATTCGGAGACTCCCAATTTTGGGAAGACAACTTTCCAAGATTTCAAGATTCCTGAAAAACTTTCCGGTTTTATCTTGGAAAGAAGTATCCAAAACCAAATTGAAAGCTCATATGCAGAAGCAAAACAAGACACTGTGCTTGTTGGTCAAGCCCCAGTTTCAATACACAAGGACCTTCCTTATTCATATGAATTGGATGACTATACAAGGTTTGGCAGTATCGAGGAAACCATGGTAGAGGTCATAGACCATGTGTGGCTCAATAAGGAAGCTGGTAAACGTTTTTTTCAAGTGAGACCCGAAGAAGGTGTTCCCGATTCAGACTTTTTACCACTGGTAATGGTTGATGGCCTTTTTATCAAAGACCATGAGAGTTTTATGGACTTCAGTGCCAAAAGAATAAAGTCAATACATTTTTCACGAGAGAAATTTTTTATCGGATCTATGTATTTTCAAGGCATTTTGAAATTTGAGACCATAGAAGGGGATTTTGTGGATGATTATAACACATCGGAAATACATCAAGTGGCCTTATCGGGTCCAGAGCCTTCCAAATCATATTATGTTCAAGAATATAATAGTACTGCATCCAATGCCTACCTGCGAATCCCGGATTTTAGAAATCAATTGCTCTGGAATCCAAGTTTGAATCTTCAAAAGGAACAAACGATAGCGTTTTATACCTCCGATGTGCCAGGTACTTATGAGATAGTTCTTAAAGGATTTACATCCGAAGGGAAACCAGTGGAAATAAAAAAATACTTTGATGTGTTTTAAATTTCCTTTCTGCATACATCACGGGATGGAGTAAAGGGCAGATTTTTTTGCGCTGTAAAGTGACCACAAAGTAGCTTGTTTAAATATAGGATTCCTATAAATTGAAGACCCTTTCAAGTCAATGATTTGGAGGGGTTTTTCTTTGTTAGCTAAATGGAAGGAAGACACCATTCAATAATAGTGGAAATCACCATTTACTCCAGATTCAATATGTTGCTTAAAACACTGGAAACCCTTTCTTCATCATAACCAGCCTTGTTATAAACTATCTCCCCTTTTTTATCAATGATGACAATCGTTGGGCCAGCCAAAACATTTAAAGACTTAGCTAGTGGACCTCCCATGTACAGACTGGGATAGCGCATATTGATTTTTCTTTTATAAGCTCTAAGTGAATTGAGCGATGCTTCTTGTTCCCTGAACTCGACGCCGAATATCTTCAATCCTTTATTGCCATACTCCGTATGAAGCATATTGATGGAAGGAACAGCCTTGATACATGGACCACAATTTCTAAACCAAAACTCCAACAAGACAACTTGGCCCTTGATTTCAAAAGGCTTGATTGTATCTTTACTGCCCATTAGGGGAAGTTCAAAATCTTGTCCAATAGGTTCTCTTTGGAAATTCTTGTCATCAACAGTTTCTTTTTCGGGGGTTTTGAAAAACTCTTCTAATGAGACTCGTTTATAATCTGGGAGTTCTTTGCCTTCCCAGAAGGCCTCTGATTTTACATAATCAAATCTATAATTTTCAAACGTACGGGTTAAATGAGCTGTGGGACCATTTTCCTTAGTCATTCGTTTAGGCAACAAATTGTCTGCGTACAGGTGTATAACATAGCTATTGTCATCATAACCCTCCTTCTGTATTATTTTTCGCCTTTCCCAGTCAAACCAACCTTCGTGTATGGTTATTTTGAATTCAAAATGATTGCTTGAAGACTTGTTTTCAACTAATTCTATTGTGGCGGAATTGTTTGTCAATACCTCCGCCAAAAAATTTCTTATGGGTACAAATGTTAACAAAAGTGGATTGTTGACAAGAGGTTTGTCATTGACCATAATAAGCTTCTTGCTTTCAGAACCAAGAAGTTGCCTCTTACCATCATACAATAATTCACTCTCACTATTTTCCAAGTAGTACCTTGGTGTTTTAAAAAGAGACCCTGACTCCAAATCGAAATAAATAAAATCTTTTTGGTTAAGATAAGTTACATTGCTCTCCTCCGCTTCTTTGTACGAATCATAAGCAACGCTCTGCAGCTCCATCATTCGCTCAAAGCTTTTTTCCAGAATTTTGGAAGCTTGTTCAGGACTTTGAGAAAAAGCGAAGTGGTGGAATATTATGTAGAGCAATACAATTTTTAATTTCATGAGGGACAAATTTTCCACTCCTTTGGGAGGACAGATAGTTTATGATCATCAAATGGTGGGGAAACTTGTAAGGGAATAAGCCATAAGTTACTAATTAGGATTTGATTATATGTGGTTTTGGGAATTAATTAAGAACCGACAGTGTTGCAAAAAGAGACTGATTGTTTTTAGGCCCCACTCTTTTAATAATTCACTATTTTGCTAAAAAGGAGAATACCATGCTCACAGCCGAACAAAAACTCAAGGAACGCATCAAGGAGCTTACCTGTTTGTATGAGGTAACCTCGCTCATTGTCAACTGTGATTACGATGATATGGAAACCGCATTGCTCGGCATAGTACAATGTTTGGAACGCGCTTGGCAATTCGATGAGGAAACCTATGTGGAGCTCTCGACACCTGATTATTTTATCAAAACCGAGGAGAAAGGCGACGCCTATGTGTTTTTGGAGTCGGCCATTACCGTGTTCAATAAACCTAAGGGCGAAATAAAGATCGGTTATCCTTCGCCAAAATACCAGCTCAAGGATTTTTTGGAAGAAGAACAGCAACTTTTGGACAATGTTTGCCTAAAAGTGGGCAATTTGCTGGAGCGGAAAGAAATCAAAGAAAAAGAAGAGCACATACGCAGGCAAGTGGAGCAATCCGATAGGCTGCGCATCTTAGGGGAAATTACCGCGGGCATAGCCCACGAATTGAACACCCCACTTGCCAATATTCTGGGCTTTACGGAGCTGTTAAAGGAACACATCAGTAATGACCCACAAGCCCTCAAGGATCTGGACAAAATTATTACCAACACCATATTTTCAAGGGAAGTGGTCAAAAAACTGATGTTCTTCGCTTGCGAGATGCCCGAAACACGTGAAGTCATCAATGTGGTTGAGGTAATGGAAGAAGCGATCAATATGTTGCGAACAACTTTGCGTCAAAATGATGTTTCTTGCCAATTTGAGCATTCCGAGGACACCATCGAGCTGCGCATAGATAAAATCCAGCTGACCCAAGTGGTTTTCAACCTCATTGTAAACGCCATTTATTTTGCACCGCCCAAAAGCGCTATCTCGGTTTCTTTGGCAACGGAAAAAGATAATGTCATATTAAAAATTGCCGACCAAGGTCCAGGAATACCTGAGGAATCCATACCCCATATTTTTGACCCATTTTTTACCACCAAACCCGTTGGTGAAGGGTCGGGATTGGGGCTTAGCGTAGTGCATGGCATTGTGCAAAGCCATCAAGGAAGTATTGAGGTAACCCCAAATACTCCAGCAGGCACTATCTTTACATTGCAATTCCCTAAAAAATAATCGCTTTGTTGAAGAAGGAAAACATATTGCTCGTTGATGACGACATCGATATTCTGGAGCTGTTGCAGCGACACTTAAAATCGATGGATTATCACACCTATAAGGCCGTTTCGGTAAAGGAAGCGCTTTATATCCTAAAGGATACAGAGATAGATTTGTTGGTCACCGACATTAATATGCCGGAGATTGATGGATTGCAGCTGGTAAAATTTGTGGCCGAACATTACCCGAACATGCCCAAATTGGTAGTGACCGGTTTTCCGTCCGTGGAAGATGCCTCCAACGTAATAAAACATGGGGCTACGGACTATTTGACCAAGCCTTTTACCAAAAGCGAACTGGAATTGGCGGTAAAAAAAGCCCTTACCAGTAAGGAGGCAAAGGACTCCTATAAAACGCCACCGGTAAAACCCATCGCCACCAATGGCTACGCCGATATGATCGGAAATTCCGAAGCATTCCAAAAAGTCACGGAGATTATTGATCGGGTCAAGGACAACCGTGCCACGGTTCTAGTGAGGGGTGAAAGCGGTACGGGAAAGGAACTGGTGGCGCGTGCCATTCACTATTCGGGCAAGTTTGCACGGGCACCTTTTATCGCTGTGAACTGTGGGGCCATTCCAGAGAATTTGTTGGAGGCCGAACTTTTTGGATACACCAAAGGTGCCTTTACAGGTGCCAACGAAAACCGTGATGGTTTTTTCCAAGCAGCACACAAGGGCACCATTTTTTTGGATGAAATAGGAAATGCGACCCTACCGGTCCAAAATAGACTGTTGCGGGTGCTCCAAGAAAAGGAAGTGACCAAAATCGGTTCCCAAAAACCAGAAAAATTGGATGTTAGGGTCATTGCCGCCACCAACAGTGATTTGAACGAACTGATCCAAAAGAAAACCTTTCGGGAAGACCTGTTCTATCGCCTTTCCGTCGTTACTGTTGAGGTGCCACCGCTTCGGGAGCGTACTTCGGACGTTCCTTTATTGGTCGATAAATTCATGCAGAAATATGGCATTGAATACAAGGACCGATTTGTCCGCATTGATGACGATGCCCTTGCAGTGCTGGAACGATACACTTGGCCCGGGAATATCCGTGAACTGGAAAACGTGGTCCAGCGTGCCGTAATCATGTGTGATGGAAAAATCACTTTGGAACACCTTCCGGATGAATTGAAATACAAAATCGACTTTCCCAAAAAAGGATTTAAAACGCTTCAGGAAAAAGAAAAAGAATACATCCAGGAAGTACTCCTATCCACCCAGGGCAATAAGACCAAAGCTGCCGAAATCTTGGGTATCAATCGAAAAACACTTCGCGAAAAACTTAAATAGTTACTGGGGCATTTTGCCTCAACCGGGTAAAAACTACCCGATTACACCTTTCTTCATTTTACTCTAGAATGTTTTTAAATAACTGATTATCAGAATTATAAAATTGATTTTTGATAAATGTCTTTTCAAATGGCATAGGCTTTGCCTTTCTATGTGCAGAATATTGGGATGCTAAATTTTAGTGTCCCGTCCGTTAAGAACTGGAAATGAAATACGGAAGCCTGATCATGGAAAAAAAGGATTACCTGACACTGAAACGCATACTGACCTTTCATAGGTTTTATGAGGATTATGCCCATAAAGATGCTTTGGAACAGTTGAGCGAAAGAATCGATCGAGCCTTGATAGAAGATGAGTCGGATATGCCTGATGATGTGGTTCGCCTAAACTCCAAAGTAACCGTGGAATTTGTGCATGGAGTACGGCAAACGTTTCAGTTGGTTCCAACGACCCGCCGAGATGTTGAGAACAATACCATCTCCGTGGCGAGTACGCTAGGGGCCAGTTTGGTTGGACTAGCGGTGGACGATCACATTCAACTTGGATTTCCATCGGATGTTCAATCCTTCAAAATTGTTGATGTGCAACAGTCCCATCAATTATCATCCAGTTTTGACTTATAGAAAAGACATGAAAAATTATTGTAAACCCTAAATATATACTAGTTATGAGAATAATGATTTTAGCAATTCTTTTCGTGGTAGCTACCACGAATATCAACGCTCAAAATACAAACCCACAGGATGTAAAAGTTGGGGACGTGTTGGAAATTGGTAATCCAGATGCACCCAAGTTCAAGCACATTGATTTCCCAAGAGCCAACTTCATCATTAAAAAAGGTGGAATTGCCGACTATAAAAGAGTCGTTGGCAGAAAGGTTGTTGTAACAGCCATCAAAGAGAAAAAAGACGGTACCGTTGAGGTCAAAATCAAAAAAACCGACGGTAAAAGATTTTTTAACAGCCACCCAGTGGTCAAGGCCGATTTAAAAAATGCACTTGAGTCTGGCGAGTTGAGTGCACTGTAGTTGATTGATGATTTCCGCCCAGCCCACAGGGTTAGGTTTGCTCTAATAGAATGGTTAGCTATGGCTGGGCGGATAATTCATCATCACAAGCCCCTACTATCATCATATAAAAAGCAGCATATGCCAAAGAATATGTCCATAAAGCAACGAATAAATGCAAGCTTCATACTTGCTGCGGCATTTTTATTGGTACTGGCCTCCAATCGATTGAACCAGCGAAATTTTTCCACCGTAGAACAAAGTGTCAATTCGGTTTTTGAAGATCGCCTTGTGGTCCAGGAATATATTTATAGGCTCAACAATCTGTTTCATAAAAAGGAATTGGCCTTGGCCAAGAATGGGAAAAATGCAGGGTCGCCAACGCAATCTTCGGATATTGAGACCATTCTTTCAGATTTCGAAAAAACGGAATTAACTACCAAGGAATCGAAATATTTGGTCGATTTGAAGAACAGCTATACCGAACTTCAACGGATGGAGGAAAATCTGTCCACCAACAAAGGGGCAGGGAATGCCGAGCTGAAGGATAAAATTTCCTCAAGGTTGACCAGGATAAACAATAATCTTGACGAACTTTCAGAAGTTCAACTTTATGAGGGGCGCCAATTGACCCAACGATCACAACGATCTCTTGGCATGAACCAATTATTGTCCACTTTGGAAATCGTGTTCTTGGTCATCATTGGAATACTTTTCCTTCTGATTGTTTTTCATCGTGAAAAACCAAGTATGAAAACAGTGGAGGAAGATTCCTAAAGCACCTCCAAGATGGATTGCTCTTTCCCATTGAAAACAAAGCGTTCCCCTTTTTCCTTTCCCAATAGCAATCTTGCAATCGGCGCATTGGCCGAAATGCAATAAACTACACTGTTATCTTTTTTAAAAGCGCCTGCTGAAATGGCTATGAAATAATCCGCCATACTGGTTCTTACCAAAGAGCCCAAACGTATTTTTTCCGACGGTTTTTCAATAGTGATTTTGTTGAGAATGCTTCGGGTGGCATCGAGTTCCTGTAATTGTTGACCCAATTTTTCCTGTTCCAACTGAACCATCGCCCTACCCGTTTCGTGCTTATCACCAGCGGAACTTTTGGTTTCAGACCCCAAGGATTCTTGAAGTTCACGACTCTGTTTTTTCAGGCGGGCAGTGCGTTCATCCACCTGTTTCCAGCAAAAATCTAAAAGCTCTTTTTTCATAGTTCAACTAAGCAAAGGTAAGTCGAAAAACCGTTTCGGTATGTGGAACCGAACGTACTTGAATATTGCCCCCATGAAGTTGCATCACACGCTTGGAAAGACTCAGACCAATACCCGTTCCTTCACTTTTGGTAGTGAAAAAAGGCACAAATATCTCGTCCATCACTTCAGGTGGAATACCGGGCCCATTGTCTCGGATTTCTATGAACTTGGAACCGTTTTCATCGATGCCCGCAACCATTTGTACTTTTCCATTTTCTGTAGCTTCAACAGACTGCAGGGCATTTTTGCCCAAGTTGATCAATACTTGGGAAATTTGTTTTTCATCAATATAGAACTCCAAATCCTCAGGTTGGCAACTAGTGGTAAAATCACTTTCCCCATCTATCAATCTGGCGGACATGAGCACATCGATTTTTTCCAACAGATCTTTACCTTTTACCAAGGATTTGTTGGGCTCTGGCACATGCAACAAACTTCGGTACGATTGTACAAAATCCATAAGGTCCCCACCCTGCTCTTTAATGACCTCCAATCCCTTGAGTGTGTTTTTGATTTGACCTTCCTCCAATTCGGCCATAGGGGTTATTTTGTCCCCTTTGCGGTAATATTTGATAATGGAATCGGAAATGGAGGCAATCGGGGTAATGGTGTTCATGATCTCGTGGGTCAGTACACGGATAAGCCGCACCCAGGACTCGGTTTCTTTTTCGTCCAATTCTTTGTGAATATCCTGTACTACGACCAATTGCAATGACTGTCCGTCCAATGTTAAAGGTGTTGATTTGATTGCCAATTGCGTTTGCTCGCGCTCATTGGATAATTGAAAAAGTTTCCGTTGAAAGGGTTTGAAATTTTTAAAGATTTGATACAGGTTTTCATCAACCTGTTTTAATTGTTTGATGTGGTTCAGTGGCGTGTAATCCAGTAATTGTTCCAAGGTTGGATTGGCGAAAAGGATATGCCCTTTTTCATTGTAGGTCATAATACCAATGCTGGCCTGTTTCAAAATTTCCTGATAGTACTGCTCTCGAATTTGAAGCTGCAGATGTACCTCTTGGATAAGCCCATTGACCCGATTGAGGCTTCGGTTCAATTCCTTGAAGGACTCAATGGTAACCCCTTCGGGAAAACGAAGTGTAAAGTCCTCGTTCTTGATGGCATCAAAAAAATAAGCGATTTTTCGATTGGTACGGTTGATAAAAGTAACGAGTGAAACTACCTGTGCCATCAAAATAATAGCACAAAGCCCTAAGGTAAAATACCATTTGTATGACACGGAAAAAGCCAATGCCAAAGCTGTAAGGGTTATAAAAATAACCCTGATGATAAGCTGAATATAAAAGTTTCTACTGGCCATCGATTACTTTTTTTTCAACTTGTTGTAAAGCGTTTGACGGGAAATGCCCAGTTGTTCGGCGGCTGCGCTATAGTTTCCTTCATTCTGCTCCAAAGCCCTATCGATCATTTGTTGCTCCATTTCATTGAGAGTCATGGGTTCGCTATCCATGGATTGCATAGGCTTGGCGTGTAAAAGAAAATCCGAGGGCTTCAACACATTACCGTCGGAAAGAATAACGGCCCGTTCCATGGTATGCTGTAACTCGCGAACATTGCCCGGCCATGGATATTCCATCAATTTTTCTTGTGCCGTTTGATTGATGCGCAGCCCCGATTTATCGTATTTATGGGCAAATTTTTTCAAGAAAAAATCGGCAAGCACCAAAATGTCCTCATTACGCTCTCGTAGCGGCGGTACCTCAATATGAATGGTGTTGATGCGATACAGCAAATCTTCACGGAACAGACCGTCTGCTACCATTTGCTCCAGATTGCAATTGGTGGCGCAGATTAACCGAATGTCCACATCAATAGGTTTGTTGGAACCTACCCGAACCACGGATTTATTTTGAATCGAGGACAGCAATTTGGCCTGCATTTGTAGCGATAGGTTTCCAATTTCATCCAAAAACAAGCTACCTTGATGCGCCGCTTCAAATTTACCCGCCCGATCTTCTTTGGCATCGGTAAATGAACCTTTGGTGTGCCCAAAAAGTTCACTTTCGAACAGGTTTTCGGCGATGGAGCCCATATCCACACCTATAAAGACTTCATTTTTTCTGTTGGAAAGTCGGTGTAGTTCACGCGCTATTAATTCTTTTCCCGTACCATTTTCTCCTGTGATGAGCACATTAACATCCGTTTTGGCCACTTTGGCCACGAGGTTCAAGACAGAGGTCAGTGCCTTGGATTGACCAATGATATAATTCCGACCCTCATTGATGACCTGTTTTAAATTGTTCTCCTTTTTCTTAAGGTTGTGTATTTCTTGTTTGGATTTTCTGAGTTCGTAGGCTGATTTTACCGTGGTCATCAAACGTTCGTTGTTCCAGGGTTTCAGTACAAAATCGGAAGCACCTTGCTTAAGTGCCCTAACAGCCAAGTCCACCGCCCCGTAGGCTGTCATCATAATAACAGATGTGTTGGGCGACCTTTTTTTGATTTCGTTGAGCCAATACAATCCTTCGTTTCCCGTATTCACGCCAGCGGAAAAGTTCATGTCCAACAGCACGATATCGATATCCTCCAAATTGGGAAAAGAAGAAATCTGGTTGGGATTGAATATGGTTTGGACACTTTTGTACTCAAACTGCAAAAGAATTTCCAAAGCGCTCAACACGCTCTTGTTATCGTCAACCACTAAAATTTTGGCATCGACCATAAAGCTTTGTATTCGAATTGATGGCTAAAACTAGTAATTGCTCCGATATGTTTTGTTTAACTGTAAAATATTTGGACAATTTTTGTACAAAATTTTTACACCTAAAGCAGGTTTCTTGTAATTTTATCATCGTAACTATCTGATAATCAATAAAAATTTATTTTGGCACAAGAATAGAACGTAGTTTGGCACAGCATTAAACTATGAATCTAAAAATATACATAACAACCTTATTGATATTGTGTTCCTTCATCGGGTTTTCCCAAGAAGTTTGGACCCTGGAAGAATGTGTGGATTATGCTATCGAGCACAACCTTCAGGTAAGGAACACCGCTTACAATAATGAATCCAGCAGGGAATCTTACAGGCAATCCATTCGCGATTTATTGCCATCTGTAAGCGGGTCTACCGACTATACGATCAGGTACGGTAGGTCTGCCGACCCACAGACCAACGATTATGTGAACACCGAGTTCTTTAGTAATAATTATTCACTCAATGCCAGTCTGGATGTGTTCCGCGGTTTTCAAAAACTGAATTCGATACGAGCTTCCAAGTTTATTTACAAAGCCACCCAAGAAGATATTTTACAGGAAAAATTTTTACTGGCCTTTCGGGTAATGAGTGCTTTTTACGATATCAAATTTTACGAAGGATTGGTGGCCAATACTTTGGAACAATTGGAAATTTCTCAAGCCAACTATGATTTGGTCGAAAAGCAGGTGGAGCTGGGGCTAATGGCCGGGGCAGACCTGTATGAAGCAGAATCCAATCTTTTGGGGGATAAATTTTTATTGACCCAAAACCGAAACCAATTGGCAAATGCTAAACTGGTGTTGCTGCAAGAAATGAATCTGACCGAAACATCGGACATCAATATTCAGGAAGGCTTGGAGAAAACTTCTGTAAATGAAGATGTTACTTTGGATTCCTTATACCAAAAAGCAAGGGGATTTGTGCCTTTGGTCAAGTCGCAGGAGTACCGGGTAACCGCAGCAAAAAAACAATTGCAGGCTACTCGTGGAGACTTGTTCCCTTCATTGTCCCTGTTTGCAGGTTATGGGACCAGTTATTTTGAGACCAATGTAGACGAAAACGGAAACGTGATACCATTTAAGACACAATTCAACGACAATCAAGCCAAATTCGTGGGAGCGCAGTTGAACATTCCCATCAGCAACGGATGGGCCAATCATTCAAGGGTAAAGCAACAGAAAATCGCATATATGCAGGCCAAGAACAACTTGGAGATTCAAGAGCAGGAGCTGTTTCAGTTGTTGCAGCAATTGGTTCAGGACAACCAGGCCCTTATAGCAGAATATGAACAGAGTATAAAACAGGTGGAATCGCAACAGCTCGCTTTTACCATCGCCCAAAAGAGGTACGAAAAAGGGTTGATCAATGCGTTGGAACTCTTTCAGGCCAAGAACCTGTATGGGGTGGCACAAAATCAAAACTTACAAGTGGGCCTTAGGTTGAAGGTCAACCAAAGCACCATAGATTTTTACAGCGGACTGCCCATTTTTAACATCAACTAAAACATACCATGGATATACAATTAGAAAAAAAGAAAGGACTTAAACTCAAACACTACGGTTATATAGCTCTGGGCGTATTGCTATTATTTGTTGGCTATAAATTGATTTTTGCCAGTTCCATGTCAACCTTTAGAACGGAAAAGGAACGATTGTCCATTTCCTCGGTAACCGACGGCAAGTTTGATGATTACATTACCATTAATGGAAACGTAGCCCCAATTGCTACCATTTATATGGATGCCTATGAAGGCGGACGTGTTTCCGAAAAGCTGATTGAGGAAGGTTCCATGGTTAAAAAGGGGGACATTATCCTGAAGTTGGAAAACATGGCTCTTTACGAGCAGATTTTGGCCAGTGAAAGTAATCTGGCTTTAAAGCAGAACGATTTGCGTTCCACCAAACTTACTTTTGATTCCAGACAGGTGGAAGGCAGAAAATCCTTGGCCACCGCACAGTACGATGTGCAACGTTTGAAACGCGCTTACGAGCAGAACCAAGAGCTTTATGAAGAAGAGCTGGTCTCAAAAGAAGTGTATTTAAAAGCAAAGGAAGATTACGAATTGGCACAAAAGCAATACGAAATCGTAAAATTACAAACAGAGCAGGATGACCAACTTCGCGAAACCTCTTTGAAGGGTCTGGACACTGATTTGGAGCGGATGCAAAAAACATTGTCCATGGTCTATGAACGATTGGACCACTTAAATGTTAGAGCTCCCGCGGATGGCCAATTAGGGTTTTTGGATGCTGAAATCGGCCAGAATATTTCACAGGGACAACGTATAGGACAGATCAATGTGCTCACCGATTTTAAAATCGAAGCCGATATCGATGAGCATTATATCGATAGGGTAAAACGAGATCTTTCCGCCACTTTGGAGCGTAATGGCAACGAGTTCAAATTACGCTTGCGTAAGGTATATCCCGAAGTAAGAAACGGAAGGTTCCGTGTGGACCTGGTTTTTGTGGATGAAAAACCGGAGACCATCCGTGCGGGACAGAGCTACAACATACGATTACAATTAGGAGAATCCAACGATGCGCTCCTGTTGCCCAAAGGGGGCTTCTTTCAGAGTACGGGTGGACAATGGGTCTTCGTGGTAAGTCCGGATGGGAACGAAGCCATCAAACGCAATGTGCGCTTGGGAAAACAAAATTCAAGATATTACGAGGTCCTTGAGGGGCTTCAACCGGGAGAACAGGTCATTACCAGCAACTACGATAGTTTTGGTGATGCGGAACGGATCGTATTGAAATAGTCCGTCGAAATGTAACATCAATCAAAAAAAAATAGTCTTTACATAAAAAACAACCATCAAAAAATGATACAGATAACAGACCTTAAAAAGAGTTTCCGAACAGAAGAGGTGGAGACCTTGGCCTTGAACGGGGTAAACCTAAAAGTTGAAGAAGGCGAATTTGTGGCGATTATGGGCCCATCAGGATGTGGAAAATCCACCTTGTTGAACATTATCGGAATGCTGGATAATCCCACCGAGGGTAGCTACAATTTTGCAGGACACGAAGTGGGCGGACTTAAGGAAAGCCAGAGAACCCAACTACGAAAAGGAAACCTTGGGTTTGTGTTCCAAAGCTTTAACCTGATCGATGAACTCACGGTTTTTGAAAACGTGGAACTTCCTTTGATCTACCTTAAAATGAACAAGGCCGAGCGCAGGGAAAAGGTGCAAAAAGTACTGGAGCGCATGAAGATCGCGCACCGTGAAAAACACTTTCCACAGCAATTATCCGGTGGTCAGCAGCAGCGGGTCGCTATTGCCAGGGCCGTAGTGACCAATCCAAAATTGATCTTGGCGGATGAGCCGACGGGTAATCTGGATTCCAAAAACGGCATCGAGGTAATGAACCTGTTGACGGAACTCAACCAAGAAGGGACCACGATTGTAATGGTAACGCACTCCGATCGTGATTCACACTACGCGCACCGGGTCATTAACTTATTTGACGGTCAAATTGTGACCGAGAGCCAAAACAAGCCAATGAAAAGCATGGTATAGGAGTTTAATTCATCAATCAAATCAATCTTATGTTCAGGAACAATCTAAAAGTAGCGTGGAGAAATCTCAAGTCCAATAGACTTTTTTCAATCATCAATATCGTTGGACTTTCTATAGGCCTCACTATTGTGATGTTCCTGTTTCTATTTATTTCCTACGAAAGAAGCTTTGACTCCATGTTCCCAAAAAAGGACAGGATTCAAAGGGTTTTGCTGAAAACCGATGGGGATTTTGGTTTTGAGACCTGGGCCACAGTCCCCCCGGTAACTGCCTGGGCCATTAAAGAAGAGGTTACGAATGTGGAAAGTGCCGCTAGGTTGTTGAAACATAATTTTGGCGATCCAGCCTCCCTACGCATAAATGACCAAAATTTTACCGAAAACCTGTTCTATTGGGTTGATAAGGAACTATTGACCATTTTTGATATCGATATGGTCCAAGGAAGCTCTACCGGAGCCTTGGACAGACCTGGAACAGTAATTCTTTCCGAAAGAGCCGCCCAAACCTATTTTGGCAACGAAAACCCGATTGGACAAACCATTGTGGTCGATAACAATCGTGAGCTAGAGGTAACCGGGATATACAAGGATTTTCCGAAAAACAGTACGCTTGATGCGGACATTATGGCCTCAAGCAACGGATATTGGTTCTACGATAGAAAATCTTGGAGCAATGCCAGCTTTGAGACCTATTGTTTATTAAAGGAGAATGTTTCCGTAGAGGCCACACAGCAGCAAATTGACCAAATGCTGGAGGCTAATGTCGATAAAGAGGAACAATGGTACACCTTTGGACTCCAATCCTTGGAAAATGTCCACTTGTATTCAGCCTCTTTTGCGAGTGGCTACGCGTCTCGCATTGGGGATATCAATGAGGTACGCAACCTTACCTATTTGGCCATTTTGATTCTTTTGATTGCCTGTATCAACTATATGAACCTTACCACGGCCCGTTCCCAAAAACGTTCCAAGGAAGTGGGAATAAGCAAAACCCTGGGAGCCTCTTCGAAATCCTTGGTATGGAGATTTTATCTGGAAGCAGGACTCATCACGGCAATTTCCATTGTGTTCGGTATTGTCTTGACCATATCATTGCTGCCTGGTTTCAATGCGCTCACAAATCAAAGCTTGACGATTGACTTATTGCTTACCCCTACTTTTTTACTGGCGGCATTGGGGATTTGGGCTGTAACGACATTGTTTTCAGGATTATACCCTTCCATGTATCTATCCAGGTTTTTGCCCAAGGAAATCCTATCACCTTCGCTAAAGCACGGAAAGGGAAATTTAGTGATCAGAAAAGGTCTTGTGGTAATGCAATTTGCCGCTTCGGCAGCATTGATCGTTGGGGTAATGGTCATCTATCAACAAACAAAATATATCCAGAACAAGAATCTGGGTTTTGCTGCCGACAATGTAATGGCCATTTCCATTGGAGGATTGAGTGGGGAGGAAAACCTTGGTGCCCTGGAGCAAGAGTTCAAAAAACTATCGGAAGTAACCGCGGTATCCATGGTACAGGGATATCCTGGAATGGATGTGAGCGGACGAACATTACGAAAAAAGGGAACGGACAATAATGGACTCAATATCCAGACCAATGTGACCGATGCCGGGATTGTGGACGCACTCAAACTACAACTGTTGGCGGGCAAGAGTTTACCGAAATCCAAAAATGAAACAGACACCCTGGTAGAAGTGGTACTGAACAAAAAGGCAGTCGATTTTTTGGGGTATTCCCCAGATGAGGCCATTGGCAAGGAGGTCTTTATTGGGGTGCCCCAGACAATAGTCGGGGTGGTGGATGATTTTAATTATGAATCCTTGCACCAGCCCATTGGAGCCTATGCATTCCACAATAATTCTGGAGAAGGCAAATCTTATATGCTTGTGCGTTTCAATTCGGGAAATCTGGCGAACACTGTGTCCGAATTTAAAGGAACCTTTTCCAAAGTGGTTACCAATCTGAATTTCAACTACTCCTTTTTAGATCAGAACATTGCAAGATTGTACGCTAGGGAAAAGCGAGCGGGACAAATCGGTGTTGTGTTCTGTATGCTGGCCATTTTTGTGGCCGCTTTGGGCCTTTTTGGATTGGCAGCCTATACAGCGGAACAGCGAAGAAAGGAAATTGGCATACGAAAAGTACTGGGGGCTTCGGTGGCCAAAATAAGCCAAATGCTATCTACGGATTTTACGAAGTTGGTGCTTGTTGGCTTGATTATAGGATTTCCGTTGGCCTATTTTTCCATGGAAAATTGGCTGGAAGGTTTTGCCTATAGAATCGATATTCAATGGTGGATGTTTGCCCTGGCCGGATGCATTGCTTTGGGTATAGCGCTGATAACGGTCAGTTTTCAATCAATAAGAGCGGCATTGGCCAATCCGACCAAAAGCCTGAGAACAGAATAAATCAATCAAAACCATCAATCATGTTCAATAACAACCTAAAAATCGCATGGCGGAACCTCTGGAAAAATAAGGGCTACAGCTTGCTAAATATTTTTGGACTGACTATTGGGGTTACATGTGCCGCCATGATCTTACTTTGGGTAGAGGATGAGGTAGGGTACGATAAAAATTTTGCCAAACAGGATGTGGTGTATTATGTGCCTACCAATCAGCAGTACGATGGCGAGTGGAGAACTTTTTTTGAGGCCACTCCCGGTCCGTTGGCAGAGGTTTTGAAAGCAGAAGTTCCCGGTATTGTAGGTGCAGCTAGAACAAAAGGCGAAGATCTTTTATTTAGGGCAAATGAAATATCGATCAATAAGAGCGGAAGGTACGCAGATCCTGATTTTTTGAGCATGTTCAGCTTAAACTTTGTTGAAGGTGAGCTGGAAACCGCTTTCAATGAGGTGGATGCGATCATCATTTCACAAGAAACTGCAAAGCAATTATTTGGGGAAAATTCTTCTGCCATTGGAAAAGTGGTTAAAATAAATAATGAAACCAATTATACGATTTCGGGCGTATACGAGGATCTACCGAATAACGTAACCTATAGTTTTGATTGGTTAGCTCCTTTTGAACGATTTGCAAAAGGGAAGGATTGGATGAAGGAATATGGAGCTAATTTTTCTGACACTTTTGTGGAACTTTCTCCAGAAGCGAATTTTGATGTTGTCAATCAGAAAGTGAAGCAAATACTTCCCGAAAAGACCGAAGATGATGAAACCGTTGCTTTTTTGTTCTCAATGAAAGAGTGGCATTTAAGGTCCACTTTTGAGGGAGGAAAAAATGTAGGAGGCCAAATTACCTACGTTCGGCTGTTCAGCCTTATTGCGATCATCATCTTGTTGATTGCCTGTATCAACTTCATGAACTTGGCAACTGCCCGTAGCGAAAAACGGGCCAATGAGGTTGGAGTGCGAAAAGTATTGGGGTCTGGCAGAAAGGGATTGATTTCCCAATTTATGGCAGAAGCCGTAATAACCGCTACCATCTCCACTCTAATTAGCGTACTGCTTTTAAAATTACTGTTGCCGAAATTCAATATGTTGATTGACAAGAAATTGGAGCTACGTGTTTTAGACCCCGTTCATTTACTTGCCCTAGTGGGCATTACGTTGGTCTGTGGCATCGTCGCCGGGTGGTATCCTTCCTTCTATTTGTCCTCTTTTAGGCCAGTGGAGGTATTAAAAGGAACACGAAAAACAAATGGAAGTGCTGCGTTTATTAGAAGAGGATTGGTAGCAGCTCAATTTGTGGTTTCCATTGTATTTATCATCAGTACCATTATCGTTTACCAACAGATACAGCACGTAAAAGCACGTGATTTAGGCTATGACAAGGAAAATCTGGTCAAAATACCAGTGACTGGGGATATGATCAAAAATTTCATTCCCATTGAAGAGGATATGAAGACATCGGGAAAGATAGAAAGCATCGGACTTAATAATTCCGACATCCTTTCTGGAGGAAACAATACATCTGGATTAGAATGGCAAGGGGGAGTAGATACCGAAAATGTTTTGGTCTCGGTCAGAAATATTACATCCGATTTTTTCAATACCGCAGGAATGGAAATTATTGAAGGAAGGGGTTTTAGTAAGAATCCCGCCCAAGATAGTACCAACATCATCGTAACCGAAACTTTTGCAAAATTGATGGGAAGCGGCAGTGCCATTGGCAAAACGGTGGAAGAGGACTATCCCGTAATCGGGGTGGTAAAAGATTATTTATATGACGATATGTATGGATCCAGTGACCCTGTCATTTTTTTTAACGACCCAAGCGAAGCCCGTTTTATGTATGTGAAGGCCAAATCGGGTATCGCAACGGCAACGGCATTGGCCGCTATGGAGGCATCGCTGAAAAAGTTCAATCCTGCCTTTCCTTTTGAATATGAATTTGTGGACGATGCGTATGATACCAAGTTTAAGAGCGAGAAACTGATAGGAAGCCTTTCCCAGATTTTTGCAGTGCTCGCCATACTCATTTCCTGCTTGGGATTGTTTGGGCTGTCGGCCTTTACCGCAGACCAACGAAGAAAGGAAATAGGTGTCCGTAAGGTATTGGGATCTAGTGTTACCGGAATTGTTGGCCTGCTGTCCAAAGATTTTATGCGATTGGTCCTCATGGCCATTGTCATTGCCATTCCAATTGCTTGGTTCTTTATGCAGAATTGGCTGGAGGGCTATGCCTATCGAATTTCCATAAATGCCTGGGCCTTTGTGATAGCAGGGGGCATTGCCATAATCATAGCCATGTTGACCATTAGTTTTCAAGCAATTAATGCAGCTCGTGTAAATCCGGTAAAAAGTTTACGTTCAGAATAAATCAATCAAAAAACCATCAATCATGTTCAAGAATTATCTAAAAATTGCCTGGCGGAACCTTACCAAGAACAAGGCCTATACCTTTATTAATGTAGGTGGCCTTGCTTTGGGAATGGCCGTAACCTTAATTATTGGCCTATGGATTGAAGACGAACTTTCCCATAACGATTATTTTCCTCACAAAGACCAGATAGCAATGGTCTATCAGTCTCAGACGTTTAATGGCGAAACCGGTACTGGGCCGGCCATTCCAAGACCTTTGGAAAAAGCTTTCAGGGATGGTTACATGGATAATTTTAAGCATTTGGTCATGTCGTCTTGGACTACGCCCCAGTATCTTAAATACAAAGAAACCAGTATTTCACGGGAAGGAAACTTTGTGCAGCGAGCGGCCCCGGATATGCTTGATCTCAATATTTTGAAAGGAGAAAAGGATGGCATTCGCGAAATCAATTCCATTATGCTTTCTGAATCCACTGCCAATGCATTATTTGGGAACGAAGACCCTATTGGCAAAACCATAGAGGTCAACAGTCAGTACAATATGATGGTTACCGCGGTCTTTGAAGATTTCCCTTTCAATACTTCTTTCAGCGATACCGATTTTCTGATGCCTTGGGACAAGTACGTATCCGTGAATGAATGGATTGATAATGCGGAAGACCAATGGGGAAACAATTCCTTTCAAATGTTTGTCCAGATTGCGGACAATACAACCATGGAAGGTGTTACAAACAAGATTAGGGAAGTAAAGAAAGAGCTCAACGAGGAAACAGTGGAATTTAACCCTCAGCTTTTCCTGTTGCCCATGGAAGACTGGCATTTGCGTTCCCGCTTTGAGAACGGAAAACAAACAGGGGGGAGAATAAAATATGTATGGCTATTTGGGATAATTGGCGTATTTGTACTGCTCCTAGCGTGCATCAATTTTATGAACTTGAGCACTGCGCGCTCAGAAAAAAGAGCGAAGGAAGTCGGTATCCGGAAGTCCATCGGATCTCAGCGAAGCCAATTGATCAATCAATTTTTGGGAGAGTCTTTTGTAGTGGTATTGTTGGCCTTTGTGATTGCGGTATTTATCGTGGTCTTATCCCTGAACGGATTCAATGAATTGGCCCGAAAAGAGATGGAGTTTCCGTGGATGTCCCTTGGTTTTTGGGGGGCGTCATTGGCTTTTATATTGATTACGGCCCTACTTTCAGGTAGTTACCCTGCACTTTATCTATCCTCATTTAAGCCCGTTGATGTATTGAAAGGCACTTTTAAAGCAGGGAAGCACTCTGGATTGCCCCGTAAGATTTTGGTAGTGGTTCAGTTTACTGTTTCGGTGGCCTTTATCATAGGCACCGTCATCGTGATGCAGCAAATCAACCATGCAAAAAGCAGGCCGATAGGGTATGACAAGGAAGGGTTGGTACAGGTGCCGACGATGAGCAAGGATTTTACAGGAAAGTTTGAATTGATGAGGGAAGAATTCATCAATTCCGGAGCTGTTACCGAAATGTCCACTTCCAGTGCGCCCACTACCCGAATTTGGTCTAACCGAAGTGGATTTGACTGGGAGGGGAAGCCTGAAGGATTTCAAGAAGATTTTGCTTGGACCGAAGTGTCTCCAGAATATGTCCAAAGCCTCAATTTGAAGATTGTTGCCGGAAGGGATTTTTCACGAGAGTTCGCCTCCGATTCCTCCGCAGTACTCTTGAACGAGTCAGCGGTTAAATACATGGGCCTCAAAGATCCTGTGGGCAAATTCATAACGGATACCGATGAGGAAAATCCCTTTGAACCGAAGAAAATCATAGGCGTGGTACAGGATATGATTGCCCAATCCCCCTATGAACCGGTTAAACAAGGGATGTACGTTTTTGATAGATACGGAAACGGTTCCTACTATAATATGCGGTTGAACCCAAATCAGAGCGCTAGTCAAAACATAGCAATAATCGAAAGGGTTTTTAAAGAACACTTCCCCAATATACCATTTCAATACGATTTTGTGGATGAAGAGTACGGCAAAAAGTTCGCCTCCGAGGTTCGTATTGGCAGACTATCTGGAATTTTCACGGTTCTCGCCATTTTGATCAGTTGTCTGGGGCTTTTTGGACTTACCTCTTTTGTGGCCGAGCAAAGAACCAAGGAAATAGGAGTGCGAAAAGTGTTGGGTGCTTCGGTGTTCAATGTCTGGAACATGCTCTCCAAGGATTTTTTAAAACTGGTGGTTATCTCTTGTTTTATTGCGGTGCCCATCGCCTATTATGTGATGAACGGTTGGTTACAGGAGTACCCGTACCGTGTGATTTTGAAATGGTGGATTTTTGCCCTGGCCATGATGGGAGCCTTGGCCGTGACCATTTTGACAGTGAGTTTTCAGGCAATTAGAGCGGCAAAATCTAACCCTGCCCGTAGTTTGAGAACGGAATAGATCAATTAAAAAAAACAAAGGACCATGTTTAAGAACAACATCAAAATAGCCTGGAGAAGCCTTAAAAAACAGCCATTCTTCACATTTCTCAATATTTTTGGATTAGCCATAGGAATGGCTGGAGGGCTTTTGCTGGGTCTTTATATTTATGACGATTTGAGCCACGACAAAATGTTTGCTGATGCCGATCGCATTTACCGAATCAATTCAGATATGAAATTTGGCGGAGCGGCACAGAGGTCGGCAGAGGTATCGGCACCCATGGCTCAAGCCATGGTTACAGATATACCGGAAGTGGAAATGGCCGCAAGGTTCAGGAACATTGGGAGTGTGTTCATTCGCCCACAAGATGTGATGGACAATGTAAGGGAGCCCCATATATCCTATGTAGACTCCACTCTTTTCAAGATGTTCGGCCTTAAGTTGTTGTATGGGGACGAGCGCACGGCATTAGTGGAACCCAA
>CETR01135292.1_pt1 | contig 27538 bp, 29 predicted proteins | sample 531281 | NCBI WGS metagenome assembly CETR01 (sample SAMEA2622568, study PRJEB7988) | marine metagenome | biome: marine biome (ENVO:00000447); feature: mesopelagic zone (ENVO:00000213); material: "saline water (ENVO:00002010), including plankton (ENVO:xxxxxxxx)" | depth 696 m
TCCAATGGTAATTTGTTTTCTTTGGATGGTGATTCCATTGTTGAGGCTATCAAGCTTTTGTCCAAAAAGAAGTTGAAGAAAGCCTATCTCTACCATCCTGATGACAAGAAAATCCTGAAACTTTTTATGCACAAGATTCCCGTAGTGGTTGCTGGTGGAGGTTTTGTGGTCAATAAGAAGGGGAAAATCCTGTTTATCCACAGAAATGGAAAATGGGACTTGCCCAAAGGAAAGGTGGATAAAGGTGAATCCATAGAAAATGCAGCAATTCGTGAAGTAGAGGAAGAAACAGGTGTAAAGAACCTTAAAATAGAACGATTTCTCCATACTACGTTCCATATCTTCAAAAGGAACGGGGAATACCGGTTGAAACAGACCCACTGGTTCATTATGTCCACCGATTACAAGGGGAAATTGGTCCCCGAAAAATCCGAGGGCATCAAAAAAGTGAAGTGGAAAGGTGCCCGCAAGACCAAGAAGGCATTAAAAAATTCTTACCACAACATTAAGGTTCTGTTCGAGGATTGGCCATTTTAATCAGGTAACAACCCAGAAGCATCACTGCCTTTCGCTACACGATAAATAGGGTAGGTCAGGTAGGCCTCTTCAAAATGTACGGAACGCTCAAAAATCCAATTCAACTGGGCGTACCAGTTATTGGCAAAATTGAGCTCGGCTTCTTTCTTCGCTTCGAATTCCTGTAATAATAAGGAATCTTTTTCCAGCATTTCCAAGGCCACATCTTCAAAAACATATGGGGAGAACCCTTCTTTGCGTTGCAGAACGGTATCAAAAAAGTTCCAATTGAAAAAGGAATCGGCCCCTTGGGGTTCCAGTGTCTCCAAAAGGTATCGAATACCTGGTTGGTGCGTTGGAACCAAAAGGTCACCTTCCCTAAAATGAACTTTTTTGATGCTTTTCTCCACTTGGGTGTTGGAGTGGAGGTAATGACCTTCGTAGGGAGAATTCCGTGTATCGTAATTTGCTATTTTGTAGGCTTCCACGGAGAGTGTGGTATCCTTCTCAATGGGGAAATATTGAATTTTATTGACATCCAGGCGTTCTATGACCCCTCTCCAGCTTTTCTTTACGATATAGGCATCGGGCACCTCGACAGTATCAGCAGGATAAAAATAATCGTTGTAAACGGTTTCTTTCGTGAAGGGCTTGTCCCTATTGTACTTTAATCTGGGGAGACCGGTAACCTCACTTACTGGGCGTTCTGCTTCAAAACCTTTGAAGTTCAGGGTGGAGCTTTGAGTGGTGTCCACCTGCCAGTTGAAGTAATATTCGTTAAGGTCCAAGTTGCTTTCCAAGGTTCTCTTGCGAAGGGATTTTATATTGTCGTGTTCCGTTTCCACTACCTCGATAAGGCTTTGCATAAGGTCGTACGTGCCTTCAACCCGTTGTTTGTAGGGTTTTAGCATGTGCGTTTCCACCATTAGGCCCAAGGTGCTCCAAAGAGTAGTGTATCCTGTGGAGTATCGGGGATAATCCATGAACTGGCTGAAGCCCTGTTCAGGTGGTCTATTGAACACATTGACGTATGGGGTAATGTCCCATTCTTTTTCAGCCAAAGAATTCTCAAGGCTTGGCATTAAGGTATCGTGCAGGTATTCGCCCATTTCCCCCCCCAATTTATTGTGTTGGGTAAAAAGATGGGTCAGTACGTATTGGTAATCCGCCCCGTTGCTCACATGGTTGTCTATGAACACGTCGGGTTTTACCATATGGAATATCTGTGCAAACGTCTTGGCATTTTGAGTGTCCATTTTGATGAAATCCCGATTCAGGTCGTAATTACGCGCATTTCCCCTGAACCCATATGCAGCCGGGCCATTTTGATTGGCCCGTGTTGTTGAATTCCTGTTCAAAGAGCCTCCTACATTGTAAATGGGAATGGTAACCAAAACTGTGTTTTTGGGCATTTCCAGTTTGCCGGTGGCCAAATCCCTGTAAAGCATCATGGTGGCATCGATACCATCACTCTCGCCTGGATGGATGCCATTGTTTATAAGGATAATCGATTTTTCCTTGCGGATATTTTCATAGTTAAAGTCCCCATCTGGATTAAAGGTAACGGTGTGCAATGGCAAGCCGCTATCCGTTTTGCCTATGGTGTGAATGTTTATCTCTGGAAATTCACGGGCAAGGGTAATATAGTAATCGATGGTTTGCTGATAGGTTGCCGTTTCCATTCCTTCGGATGATTCGTAATGGGTAGGGTACGAGGATTTCTCATCCTGTGTTTCGGATTCACAGGACACAAAAAGAAAAAGGACGGCGAAAAAAGATATGTACTTCAACACGATAATCGGGGATTTTGGTTCACAAAACACTTGTTTGGCAGTACCAAAAATACGGATTATTCTAATTTATGAAGCAGCGGTAATACAGCCAAGGTCGTTCGGCTCGATTTTAAAAATGGGTTTGTTCTTAAAATTCAGGACATATGGGCATCTGTCTTTGAACCCGCTCCACTTTTGGTAGTCCAATGGGTCTATGGATGACGTGATCATATTGATTATAACATGTTCGTTGATGTTCAGGTTGATCATTTCGTCCAAAAAGTCCCATCCATCCATGATGGGCATATTGATGTCCAGAAAAATAACCTCAGGAATGGGTTTTCCCAAGTTTTGTCTTTCAGCAAGGGCGTCATAAGCCTCTTTGCCATTCTGAAAAATTTGTATGTCCTCGCAATCTGCTACGGATTTCAACATTTTTTTGATACCAAATACTGTAATGGGATCATCGTCCACAATAAAAATACAACTAACTTTCTTCATTAAAATACACATTGAATGTAGTGCCTTTGTCAACTTCACTCTGCACTGTTATACTCCCGCCCATGGCCTCGATTTGGTTTTTTATCAAGTAAAGACCAAAGCCCTTGGCATCTTCTCTGTTGTGGAATGTCTTGTACATCCCAAAAATTTTGTCGCCGTACTTGTCCAAATCTATTCCCAATCCGTTATCGGAAATGCTCAGCAAAATACCTTTTTTGGATTTCATGGCATTTATGGTAATTAGAGGAGGTCTGTCCGGACTTTTATATTTGACCGCATTGGAAACAAGGTTTAAAATAATACTGTCCAAGTAAGCGGGGACGCATTTCACTTCCATATTGTCTCCCACATTGTTTATGATCTGGGTATGGTTGTTTTCCAAAAATGCAGAAAGGTTGTGCAATACGCCTGTAATATTTTTTCTGAGGTTAAGCGATTTTTTGGTTTCTGATGTTTTGGTGTTAACATCAACAACCTGATTAAGGTTCCCCAAGGTTTCCAATAAATTATCGGAAGCTTGGGTGAGCATATCAATTATACGCTTTCTTTCTTGGGGGTCTTTTTCGGAATTTAAAAACCCTAATAGCATTGAGAAATTGGCGGAATGCGATCTCAGGTTATGTGATACGATATGTGCAAAACTGATGAGCTTTTGGTTTTGCATGGAGGTTATTTTAATCAGCCCGCACAGTTCCTCTTGCTTTTTTTTCATCGAGCTTATGTCCAAGCTCATACCGATGAGCCCACATACTTTCCCTTGCAAATCAAAATATGGGATTTTTGATGTTAGGAAATGGGTTGTTTTGCCATTTAGGTTGCTTACTGCCTCTTTTCCTATTATAGGTGTCAGGTGTTTCATTACCTGAATGTCTTCTTCCCGTGAAATTTGAGCAACCTCTCGGTCGTAAAGGTCAAAGTCCGTTTTGCCGATGAGCTCTTCGGGTCTCTTACGTAGATAAGTGCACTCCCCTTTATTGACCAATATCTTTCGTGACTCCAAATCCTTGACGTAAACATTTAAAGGGAGACTGTCCACCAAGGTGGTAAGCAGCTGTTGGTGCTCTTTTACCCTTTGTTCGGCAAGTTCTTGATTGTGGATATCCTTAATGGTTCCAAAAATTTTGACCACCCTACCGTCCTTAATGAAAGGTTTGCCGGTTATGCGCACCCATCTTTCCTCTCCATTGAGGGTGACAATGGTTAACTTGATATCGTAAGATTGATGGTTTGCCATGGCCTTATGGAAAAGCATGGAGACCTTGTTCTGGCTATATCCGGGCTTAAAGAATTCTATGGCCTCGATTGCTGTGGGTTCGTAACAATCCGGAACTTGATGAATTCTTTTGGTTTCCTTGCACCATGTGAGTTTTTCGGTATCGATTTCATATTCCCACCAGCCTGTTTTGGAGACCGCTACTTTGGTTTCCAAGATATTTTTCAACCAGTTGAGTTCTTCTTCTTTTTCAATCTCGGAAGTAATGTCATCGGTCTGTACAATCGTTCCAATCACATTCTCTTTTTCATCGAACCAAGGAGCGAAATAACTTTTTAAATGACGGGTCTCGTTGTTGCGGGTAAGCTTATGCTGTAGGTTGAACGATTTGCCCTCCTGTAGTTTTTCCGAAAGGTTTTCCACCTCTGTTAGCAAACTGAAGATCTGGGTCTTTTGTTTCTTGTTGATCGGTGGCAGTCCAAAGATTTCCAACCAAGAACAAGAGGCATCCAATAAGACGCCTTCCTTGCAAAGAAGAGCCGTTGCCTTGGGCAACTGCTTCAGTAAATAAAATTGGTCAACTCTCTCAACTGCTTTCAAACCTCGGGGGGAATATTTAAAAACGTTCTACTTCTAGGAAATTTCTGACCAAAGTATAATTATTGGGCAATTTGTCGGATTTTATGTTGTGAAAGCACTTATTCGTGTTGTATCTAACAGTTTACCCTATGTTTGACAAATATCAATTTCAGAGAAATTACCTACACTGTGTTTTTGACCGCATGTATTTTATTTGACCACAACGGTTTCTGGCACCAAACCTGTATAGTCACCACCATTTCTGATAACATCCCGAACAATGGATGAGCTGATGTATGACTTGCCAGAGGATGTCAACAGAAATACCGTTTCTATTTCGGATAGTTTTCTATTGGTGTGGGCAATGGCTTTTTCAAACTCAAAATCCGCAGGATTGCGCAATCCTCTCAAAATAAAATTGGCATCTATCTTTTTGCAAAAGTCGACAGTCATGCCTTTATAAGTAGTCACTATGATTTTGGGCTCGTCCTTAAAGGCTTCTTCGATGAACTTGACCCGGTCTTCCAAAGAGAACATATATGATTTGTCCGCATTGATGCCTATGGCAATGACCAATTCATCAAAAAGGGTAACCCCTCTTTTTATAATATCGTAGTGTCCTAAAGTGAGTGGGTCAAAAGAACCGGGGAACAATGCGCGTCTCATGCTGTGGAATAAAGTTTCTTAAAAATACGGTTTCTATCGCAAAGCTTCAACAATGGCACTATCAAAAAGTGCCTCGAGGGAAATTCCCGCGATTTTGGCCTGTTGTGGCAAAAGACTTTCTTCAGTGAGTCCCGGGGTCGTATTGATTTCGAGGAGATGGGGAACATCGCCGATAAAAATAAATTCACTGCGGGTATATCCCTTCAATCCAAGAGTCCTATATATAAACTCGGCCGATTGCCTCACATTGGATTCCTGCTCTTCGGATATCCTTGCTGGGGTTATCTCCTGTGATTTGCCCAGGTATTTTGCCTCAAAATCAAAAAAATCGTTTTCTGAAATAATTTCAGTGGCAGGCAGTACCGTCACTTCATTGTTGAAAGTAATCACGCCAACGGAAACTTCCGTTCCATCCAAAAAGGACTCTATGATGATTTGATTGTCTTCGGAAAATGCATTTTCAATGGCATCGCCCAAATCCTCTTTTTTGTGGACTTTGGAAACCCCGTAGCTACTGCCGGCCCTATTGGCTTTCACAAAACAGGGAAGTCCCACTTTGTCCACTATGGCATCCTCGTCCACGGATTGACCTTTGTTCAAATAATAAGACGTGGCGCAGGGCACCCCGTAAGGTTTCAAGGTGCTCAGCAAGTCCCGTTTGTTGAAGGTCAATGCTGCTTCGTAATGGTTACAGGAGGTTTGTGGAATATCCAAAAGTTCAAAGTAGGCCTGCATCAAACCATCTTCTCCGGGAGTGCCGTGTATGGCATTGAAGACACAGTCAAAATGAATTTTTTCAGTATCGGTGGTTATGCTGAAATCGGATTTGTCCATGGGATGTTCCTGGTCGTTGTCATCCAAATAAAACCATCTGTCCTTTGTGATGACAATGCGGTAGGCATTGTACTTGTTTCTATCTAAATACTTGTGCACCACGTTTCCGCTTTTTATGGAAATATGATGTTCACTGGAATAGCCGCCCATGATGATGGCAATGTTCTTTTTCATTGACTTGTAAAATATCGCAAAGCCAAAGTAAAGAAAAAAGGGTTGGCTTTCCTATATTTGTTCCGATAAGGTGAACTGCATGAAAAAATTTTTTAATTTTTTAAAAAGTAAGACATTTTTAATCCAGCTAGGATTGGCGGCGGTGGCCGTTGTGGTTTTGGTTTTCGTAACGCTACAGTGGCTCAAGAGCACCACCAACCACGGGGAGTTTGTTGAGGTGCCCGATTTTTCCAAAATGTCGGTTTCGGAGATGCGGTCGGCAGTTGAGGAAGCAGGGTTGAGGTATCAGGTGCTGGATTCATCAGAATATAATCCGGAATATCCCCGATTTTCCATTTTGGAGCAAAATCCCCCAGCAGGCAATAAGGTCAAGTCCAATCGTAAAATTTATTTTACGGTCAATCCATCAGGATACAAAAAAGTAAGTGTGCCGGATATCATTCAGGTTACTCGCCGAAATGCGGAATCCATGCTCAGGGCCGTGGGATTGGATGTTGAACGTGTGACTTACAAGGATGAACTGGGCAAGGACATGGTCTACAATATGAAGCACAAAGGGAAATATATAAAACCTGGAGACCGATTGCCAAAGACCTCGAAGATAGAGCTTATATGTGGTAACGGTAACATCCCCGGAAGTGCTCGGGTACAGGCAGATTCCAACTAAGCATGGATACTTCGGACAATCAGGACGAGCTTTCCCAAGATGATCTCTATGAGCATCATGGCTTTGTGGCCTCCAAAGGCCAAGAGCCGTTGCGGGTGGATAAATTCTTGATGAACTTTATCGAGAACGCCACACGGAACAAAATCCAACAGGCAGCCAAAAAAGGACATATCTGGGTCAATGGCTCCATTGTGAAACAAAATTATAAGGTAAAGGCGGGCGATGAGGTAAAGGTAATGTTCGAGCATCCACCCTACGAGTTTTTACTGACCCCTGAGGACATTCCGTTGGATATTGCTTATGAGGATGATGTACTCTTGGTGGTGAACAAGCCTGCCGGCATGGTGGTGCATCCGGGGCATGGTAATTACTCGGGAACATTGATCAATGCCTTGGTCTATCATTTTGAAAACTTGCCCAACAATAGTTCGGACAGACCGGGGTTGGTGCACCGCATCGATAAGGATACTTCGGGTCTGTTGGTGGTTGCCAAAACGGAAACCGCTATGACGCACTTGGCCCAGCAATTTTTTGATAAGACCAGTGAGCGAGAATATGTGGCCTTGGTTTGGGGCAATGTGGAAGATGATGAGGGGACCATTGAAGGGCATATTGCCCGTAATCCCAAAAACCGTTTACAGATGATGGTGTTTCCCGATGGCAGTGAGGGAAAGGAGGCCGTTACCCATTACAAGGTGTTGGAACGTTTTGGGTATGTTACCCTGATTTCCTGCAAGCTGGAAACAGGCAGGACCCATCAAATTCGGGTACACATGAAATACATTGGGCATACACTGTTCAACGATGAACGATACGGGGGCGATAAAATCTTAAAAGGAACCACCTTTACAAAGTACAAGCAATTTGTGGAAAATGCCTTTAAGGTGCTGCCCAGACAGGCACTGCATGCCAAGACGCTTGGTTTTGAACATCCTGTAACGGGGGAGTTCATGAGATTTGATTCTGAACTGCCCGACGATATGGTAAACGGTATTGAAAAATGGCGTGGATACGCCAAGCATCACGAATCATAGTTTTCTTCAATCTTAAGATTGAAAACACCATTGGAATCCCCTTCCAAAAAAGTAAAATCCTCGTTATTTTTACAAAAATCAAAGTAAGATGAAAATTGTGATATCTCCAGCAAAGTCACTCGATTATGATACGGCTTTGCCCACTTCAAAATATACTCAACCCCAATTTTTGGACCAAGCGGAAAAACTGAATTCCGTACTGAAAAAGAAAAAGCCCAAGGCTTTGTCAGAGCTAATGTCGATTTCTGATAAATTGGCGGACCTGAATTGGGAGCGCAACCAAAAATTTGAGCTTCCCTTTACTTCGGACAATGCACGACCGGCTATCTACGCATTCAACGGCGATGTGTACCAAGGTTTGGATGCCTATACCATTCCAGAGGAAAAATTGGACCGCTTGCAGGATAGCTTGCGGATTTTGTCGGGTCTGTACGGGGTACTGAAACCTTTGGACCTGATGCAACCCTATCGTTTGGAAATGGGAGCGCAACTGAAAGTGGGCCGTAAAAAGAACCTGTACGAGTTTTGGAAGGACCAGATTACAGAATCCCTGAACAACGAACTAAAGGATGATGAACTGTTCGTGAACTTGGCGAGCAACGAATACTTTAGCGCCGTGGACGGCAAAAATCTCAAGGTCCCGGTCGTTGCCCCGGTCTTCAAGGACTGGAAAAATGATAAGTTGAAGATTATCAGTTTTTATGCTAAAAAAGCACGGGGATCTATGGTCCGTTATATTTTGGATTCCGGAGCGGAGACCTTGGAGGATATCAAGAATTTTGACTACGACGGATATCTTTTCAGCGAGGAGCACACGGTAAAGAAAAACGAGCCTGTGTTCATCCGATAAAAAACTTTGGTAAAATCCGAAGTAATCTTTAAGTTATAGTCCACAAGGCGTGTTGTTACGATAGGAGTGCACATGCCTTAAATTGTGATACGCTTAAATTTAACCCAGAGGTTACACATTATTCACGACCTTTGAGTGTTTGACTTTTTTTTTAACACCAACATTAAAACAAATACATGCAGCAAACTAAACGGTTAGAAGAGTTTAAAAAATCGGTAACCAATAAGTTCAACATCTATAACAGCCTTTTCCTCAGCTTGCCCTATAAGAATGTGGAAAACGTGGGGATTCTTATCCCCCTCTTGCTGGACCAGTGCGAGAAAGGACTCAAGGCAGGTAAGGAACCCCAAGAGATATTGGAGGTGTTCTTCTCCAACTTTGTTGATATTCAAGACGAAAGGGAACGGTTGGACTTTATGTTCAGGATAGTACAATACGTAGAGCGCCAAGTGGTACTCTATGATAGTGTTGAGGATTCAGCATTTCCAAAGCTACAGGAATACAGTAGTTCCTTGACTATCAAGGATTATTTTGAGCTGGTAAACCGAACAAAAAATTGGGATAAGGTCTCCAAAAAGCTTTCCACCTTTAGTGCGCGCATTGTTTTAACGGCACACCCAACGCAATTCTATACCCCTGCGGTATTGGATATCATTGCAGAGCTACGCTCATTGATTGATGAGGATAGAATACATGATATTGACGTGACCCTCCAACAATTGGGGCTGACATCCTTGATCAATGCCAAGAAACCGACACCATTGGACGAGGCAAAGAACATTATATATATTCTTCGTAATACCTATTATGATGCTGTTGGAGAACTGTACCAATATGTAAAGAGCAACATTCGAGACGATAAGTTTGAGAACTACAACTTGATGAAACTTGGGTTCTGGCCAGGGGGTGACCGTGATGGAAACCCATTTGTGACCGCCGATATCACCAAACAAGTCGCGGATGAGTTACGGTTGACCTTGATGAAGTGCTACTACAACGAATTGAAGGACCTGCGAAAGAAACTGACCTTTAAGAGCATGCAGGAGGATATCAATGCGTTGAGCACCAAACTGTACCATGCCATGTTCGACCCCAATGCGCCGATTTCCTATGAGGGAATCATAGGTCATTTGAGTGCCGTAAGGGAACAGTTGGTGGAATATTATCACGAATTGTATTTGGATGAGTTGGACCAGTTCATTGATAAGGTCCACATATTCAAAACACATTTTGCCACCTTGGATATCCGCCAAGACCACAGCAAGCATACCTTGGTAGTGGAATCCGTTTTGAAAAAGAACGGAATCATCAAAGAAAGCCTGGATGAAATCAAAGAAAAAGAGTTGGTCAAGTTGTTGCTTGAGGACAACTTCAAACTAAATCCAAAGGATTTTGATGATGATATAGTAAAAGATACCATTGTCAATATCCAAAACTTGAAAGCCATTCAAGAGAAGAACGGGGAAGATGGATGTAACCGATACATCATCAGTAACTCCGAGGATATCTTCTCTGTACTGTTCGTTTTCGGATTGTTCAGATGGTGCGGATGGGATGAGAAAGACATCACTTTTGATATTGTTCCATTGTTCGAGACCATGAAAGGTATGGATGCTTCCGAAGAAGTAATGCAGACCCTGTTCGATATCCCAAAATATAGACAGCACCTAGAACGAAGAAGGGATATTCACACCATAATGCTCGGTTTCTCCGACGGTACCAAGGACGGTGGTTATCTTAAGGCCAACTGGTCAATCTTGAAGACCAAGGAAACCTTGAGCAAGGTCTGTAAGAAAAATGGGATTGCCGCCATCTTTTTCGATGGTAGGGGAGGACCGCCAGCAAGGGGTGGGGGTAAAACCCACAGATTCTATGCGGCCCAGACCAAGGATGTGGCCAACCACGAGATTCAACTGACCATTCAAGGGCAGACCATTACCAGTACCTATGGTACTAAGGAGCAGTTTATCCATAATTCCGAGCAAATGCTTACAGCGGGATTGAGCAACAACCTTTTCGGGAAGGAATTGACCATCTCGGCCGCGCAGCGAAAATTGATTGAGGAACTTTCCGAGCTTAGTTTCGCAAAGTACGATGCTTTAAAACAGCATGAGAAGTTTATTCCTTACTTGGAAAATAGGAGTACCCTAAAATATTATACAAAAGCCAACATAGGCAGTAGGCCGGGAAAACGGGGCAATAAGAAACAGTTGACTTTGTCCGACCTACGAGCGATTTCGTTCGTCGGTTCTTGGAGCCAGTTAAAACAGAATGTGCCCGGTTACTTCGGGTTGGGCTCTGCCATTCAACAGTTGAAAGAGGAAGGACGATTGAGCGAGGTTAAAAAATTGTACAAGGAAGTCCCTTTCTTCAAAGCTTTGATGCTGAACAGTATGATGTCTTTGGCCAAATCCAATTTTGATTTGACCAGCTACATGAAGGATGACCCTGAATTTGGTGATTTCTGGAACATATTACATGATGAATTCCAGTTGTCCAAAAAGATGCTGTTGCAGATATCGGGTCTCAAAATATTGATGGAGGACGAAGCAGTGTCCAGGGAATCCGTGAAAATCAGGGAGAAGATTGTATTGCCATTGTTGGTGATTCAGCAAAATGCCCTGTACCACATCACACAGGATTCTGAACATAAAGAGCTTTATGAGAAGATTGTGACCCGTTCACTTTACGGAAACATCAACGCAAGTAGGAACTCGGCGTAGGATTTCTTTTTTAATAAGTTTAATAATTGCAATCAGTGTGATGCAAAAGTCATATGCATCACACTGATTATTTATTTTTACCCAAATATCGAGCACTTTCAGTTTTGAGCAAACAACCATTCAAGCATACGCATCCTTACGAACCTTTTTTATTACCCAAGGCCACTAAGTTGATAGTAGGAACCTTACCTCCACCACGATTTACCACTGGTGAGTTAAAGCCGCAAGACGTGGATTTCTGCTATGGGAGTTGCAACGGTCAGCTTTGGCCCATTCTTGATAGAATCTTTGATTTGGGTCTAAAATATGAGACCACGGATGAGGCAGTTGAGCAACGCAAGCGTTTTTTGATGGCACATAAAATCGGGGTCTGCGATATTGTTGAAAGCGCCGAACGGGAAAAAGTGGATGCCTCCGATTTGGGTATGCAAAATGTAGTCCTTCGCGATTTGGTGGGTTACTTGAAAAAATACCCGAATATCAAGACATTATTGTTCACTGGGGGAAATAGTAAAAATGGCCCGGAATACTTCTTCCGGAGACAATTGAAGGAACATGGCTTGAAATTGAAAGTTGTTTCTGATGAGGTTCCCCGAATCCATCATCTTGAACTGCCACTTGATTCCGATATATCAATTCGAGAACAGTCGAGAACGGTAAAGACCGTTTCCCTGACCGCTCCTTCGGGAGCTGCCAATCGTGCAGTAGGAAGTCTACAAGCTTATAAAGACTTAAAAAGTAAAAACCCTGAATTCAATACATTGGATTTTAGAGTAATGCAATACAGCGAATTTTTCTAAAACCATTGGTCATTCCTAAAACATTTTAATCTATTTCTGCACTAGTTGCGTATATAAATAGATTGATAAATGAAAAATTTTGAATTATGGGATTGATGAGTAAAATTGTGGGAGTTGTATTTGCTGTTCTAATGTTCGGGTCATGTTCCGTACATAGAAGTGCTGGTAACAGTGCTACAGCTCCTGGGCAAGTAAAAAAGATTACAGGTGCTAAAAGTGCCAAAGCCTACGCACCTGGACAACAAAAGAAGAATGGCAATAAAAACTGATTATTGCTCAGCATAACTCCAAAAAAAGCCCCGATTTTCGGGGCTTTTTTTAATTCATTTCAGAAGATAGGATCCCATAAAAAGCTTTTATCCCATAAGCCATCTGACCGATTTTCACATTTTCGTTGGGGCTATGCTGATTGTTGTCCGGATTTACCACGGGAACGATAAAGGCTGGAATTTTCAATTCGTTGATAAAAGGGGAAATAGGTACGGTGCCGCCCATGGTACGGATTTGAATTACTTCTTTCCCAAAGCTCTGATTTAAGGTTTTCACGATAAACTTACCGTACGCATTATCCAAATCGGTGCGGAAAGCATCGGTAACACTGCCTTCTTCCACGGTTACGATTTTGTCAAATTGCATACGCTCCTCTTTGGATGGCACATGGTCCAATACTTTGTATCCCTGCTTGGTAATATGATCTTTGACCAATTGTTTCAGGCGGTTGCCATCGCTTTCCACGACCAATCTCAAATCCAGTTCTGCCGTGGCACTTTCCGGAACAATGGTTCTTGCTTTCTCTCCAATCCACCCAGAACCCAACCCGCGGATATTGAGGGAGGGATATTGTAGGGCCTCTTGGTAAAAACCACCCACTTTTTCAGCTGTCTTGAACTGAAGCCTCTCTGCAATAGCCTCGTCGTTATCGGGTACGCTTTTCAGAATGGAATCAGTTTTCTCATCAATGGAAACACCATCATAATAGCCAGGAATCGTCACTTTACCATCGGAATCCTTCATGGTTGATAGCAATTGTGCCAACTGGAAACCTGGATTTGGTGCATAATTGCCATAATGTCCACTATGTTGCGGTTTGATAGGGCCGTACGTCGTTAAGGTCAACGTAGTGATGCCACGGCAACCATAAACAACGGTGGGGTTTTCCGAAGCATGTACAGGTCCGTCCACAATCATCAAAAAGTCGGACTCCAAGAGCTCACGATATTGTTTTACTGCGGCAGGTAGGGGGGTGCTGCCCTTTTCCTCTTCACTGTCCAAAATAACCTTGATGTTGAACGGGAGTTCCTTGCCATACTTTTTCAAAAGGTCCATGGCGTTCAAGAGCATCACAATGGGCGATTTGTCATCTGAAGTGGAACGACCGAACAAACGCCAATCATAATTGATGTCATCGTCCATTTCATCAAAGGAAATCGTTTCAAATCCGTCATCTTTCGGAGCTTTCAATACCACCTGATAGGGATTGGATTGATTCCATTTGGATGGATCTACGGACTGCCCATCAAAATGCATATAAATAAGTACTGTGGGTTTTTCATCGACCATGGGTATGGCTGCAAAAAACAAAGGAAGCCCTTCGGTATCCAAAACGGCAGTGTTGAAACCCCTGTCACTAAATTTCCGCTTGAGCCACATAATGTTACGGTCAATATCGGCCGTATCCAGTGCATCGTTGGGAATGGCAATGAATTCCCGAATTTCATTGATGGCATCGGCCACTTGCGATTTTATAGCTACGTCATCTTGAGCAAAAAGGGAAAAACCAAGGAATAGGGAACCAAGGAACAGCATTTTTTTCATGAAACAGATCGTCTTGATTTAAAACTGAAATTTAACGAATTTGCTTCACAAAGTCATCAATTGCATTCACTCCATTTGCTGTTAAGTGTTTGATGAAAGCCGAACCGATGATGGCCCCCTTGGCTTTTTGTGTGGCTTGCTCAAAAGTTTCCGCATTGCTGATACCGAACCCAACAATTTGAGGGTTGTTCAACTCCATGTTGGCGATACGGTTAAAATACTCTGATTGCTCGCTACCGAATCCTTGTTTGGCCCCTGTTGTACTCGCTGAGCTTACCATATAAATAAACCCTTCGGAAGCATCATCAATAGCCTTAATGCGTTCATCACTAGTCTGTGGAGTAATCAGAAAGACATTGATCAATCCATGTTTTTTAAAAATATCCTCGTATTCCTCTTTATAGACATCTAAGGGTAAATCTGGAAGTATGAGACCATCGATTCCGATTTCTTCACATTGCGCACAAAATTCCTCAACCCCATATTGGAGCACAGGATTAAAATAACCCATCAAAATAAGTGGAATGGAAACCGTTTTGCGAATATCCTTTAGTTGTTCAAAGAGCAGTGCCGTGTTCATGCCATTTTTAAGGGCCGCTGTAGAGCTTTCTTGAATGGTGGGTCCGTCCGCCAATGGGTCACTGAACGGCAACCCTATTTCGATAAGGTCTACACCGCTCTTTTCCAAATCGTGGATGATTTTTACCGTATCGTCCAAATTGGGGTAACCTGCAGAGAAATATATGGAAAGGATTTTTTTGTCCTCCTGTAGTTTTTGTTTGATTCTGTTCATAATTTGAAATAATCAATATAGTTCTGTAAATCTTTGTCACCACGCCCGGATAGGTTTACCACCACAACATCATCGGGACCGAACTTTCTGTCCTCAAAAATGGCCAGCGCATGCGATGATTCAATAGCTGGAATGATACCTTCCAACTTACATAGCTCCAAGCCTGCCTTCATGGCATCATCATCGGTAATGGAAATAAACTCTCCACGACCCGAAGCGTACAAGTGGGCGTGCATCGGTCCCACCCCAGGATAATCCAATCCTGCCGAAATGGAGTAGGGTTCTGTTATCTGTCCGTCTTGTGTTTGCATCAAAAGGGTTTTGCTCCCGTGAATGATGCCTACTTTCCCCAAGGCCGATGTTGCGGCACTCTCCCCGGAATCAATTCCTTTTCCAGCGGCCTCAACAGCAATGATACCTACTTCGGGAACATCCAAATAATGATAATAGGCCCCGGCAGCATTACTGCCTCCACCTACGCAGGCTACCACATAATCCGGGTTTTCCCTTCCTTCCTTTTCTTGGAGTTGATTTTTGATTTCCTCCGAGATTACCGATTGGAAACGCGCCACCATATCGGGGTAGGGATGTGGTCCTACAACGGAACCAATAATGTAATGGGTGTCCACTGGATTGTTGATCCAGTCACGAATTGCTTCATTGGTGGCATCTTTTAAGGTCTTGCTGCCCGATGTAGCCGGTCTTACTTCGGCTCCCAACATTTTCATTCGGGCCACGTTCGGTGCTTGGCGGGCAATATCGATTTCGCCCATGTACACCACGCATTGAATCCCCATCAAAGCGCAAACGGTCGCCGTTGCAACGCCATGTTGACCCGCGCCTGTTTCTGCAATGATTCTGTTCTTGCCCAATTTTTTGGCCATTAGTATTTGGCCAATGGTATTGTTGACCTTGTGGGCGCCCGTATGGCATAGGTCTTCCCGTTTCAGGTAGATTTTCGTGTTGTACCTTTCGGATAGGCGCTTTGCAAAATAAAGCGGTGTGGGTCTACCAACATAGTCCTTCAATAATTGATGAAACTCTTCCTTGAACGAAGGTTCTTCCATGATGCTGAGGTAGTTCTGTCTAAGCTCCTCGCAATTGGGGTATAGCATCTCTGGGATAAAAGCTCCCCCAAACTCGCCGTAGTATCCCCGTTCATCAGCATGATAGCTTTTCATTGGTTTTATTTTTTAGTTGCGAACGCTCTTCAGCGATTCGATAAATACTTTTAGGTCATCTATGTTTTTTAGGCCTGGGGCCGTCTCAAATTTACTGTTCACATCAATCGCAAAACAATTTTCGGAAGCGGTGCTGTTTAAAAACTCCTGTAATTTTTCTGTGGAATCCAACCCAATACCTCCGCTCAAGAAATAGGGTTTATTGGATGTGTATTTTTCCAGCACCGACCAGTCAAACGTATACCCATTGCCTCCAGGGAGTTTTCCTTTGGTGTCAAACAGAAAATAATCGCACACTTCTTCATATTCTTTCAATACATCAAAATCAAAATCATCTTTGATGGAGAATACTTTGATGGTTTCTAGATTTCTCGACTGTGCTCGAAATGACAGAAACCTTTCTTTTAGTTCATGGCAATAATCAGCACTTTCCTTTCCGTGCAGTTGTACCGCATCCAATTGATAGTGGGCTACTTTTTCCAAAACTTCTTCCAAAGGTGCATCCACAAAAACCCCTATTTTTTTAATGGAACTAGGCACTGCAGCCATTTCTCCCGAAAAATAGCGGGAAGAAGGTTCCCAAAAGATAAAACCCAAATAATCGGGTTGCAATGTTGCTACTTCCTCTGGGTTATGGTTCATGCCACAAATCTTTAGTTTCATAGTATTGATTACGAGATTATTTGATCAATAAATTTTTTGGCACTTTCCCCGGGTTCGTCGGTCTTCATGAAATTTTCACCAATCAAAAATCCTTGATAGTCGAATTCCTTTAACTCACGAATGGCTTCCACGGAACTGATACCACTTTCTGAAACTTTTACAAAATCATCCGGAATCTTTTTCGATAAGGTTTTGCTGATATCCAAATCGACCTCGAAGGATTTAAGGTTCCGGTTGTTCACGCCCAACATATCCAAACTCGGCATCAGGGATTTTTCCAATTCCTCTTCGTTGTGTACTTCCAAAAGTACATCCAAGCCCAAACCTTTGGCCAATTCGGACAAGGTCTTTATTTCTTCTTTGGACAATATGGCCGCAATCAATAAAATAACATCGGCACCATAAGCTTTTGCCTCTACAATTTGATATTCATCTATGATGAACTCCTTTCGTAAAACTGGAATATTGGTAGAAGCCCTTGCAAGAACCAGATCATCCAAAGAGCCTCCAAAATATTTGCCATCGGTCAACACGGACATGCCAGAGGCTCCCGCATCGGTATACCCCTTGGCCACATCTTGTACGCTCAAGCTTTGGTTGATTACGGATTTGGACGGGGAGCGTCGCTTATGTTCAGCAATAATGCCCGAGTTGCTTTTGCGCAACACTTCCGCCAATGAGACCGAGGTACGTTCCATCATCACCGAAGCCTCCAACTGTGGTAGGGTAATGAGCGTTTTTTTTAAATCGACCTCTTTGCGTTTATCTGCTACTATTTTATCTAGTATGTTCATTTTGTTTTTGTCATTCCGCACTTGATGCGGAATCTATTTTTATTCATGATGGATTCCCTCTTTCCCTTCGACTCCTCTCAGGGTTCCGTAGGAATGACACCGTACTAAATTTAATTCCTACTCAATTCCTGCAATTTTCTTAAAGCGTTCAAACCTTTGCCGCTGAACAGGGATTCTTTTGCTTTCTCAAAACCTTCTTTTGGCATGGTGCCCTCTACCGTGGCAATGGCGACACCTGCATTGGCACATACTACATTGTTCTGGGCATCGGTACCTTTGCCTTGCAAAATATCCATGAAGATTTGAGCGGACTCTGCTACATCTTCTCCACCCACGATTTCCTGTTGTGAAACTTTTTCCACACCGAAATCAGCTGGTTTCAACATGGATTCGGTATGGTTGGATATGGTTTTGGTATCGCCGGTCAAGGAGATTTCATCATATCCGTCCAGTGCATTTAGAATGGTGAATTTCTTGTCCGTGTTCTGGTACAGATAACCGTACATTCTGGCCAATTCCAAATTAAATACGCCTACCATCTGGTTTTTTGGGAATGCCGGGTTTACCATGGGGCCCAACATATTGAAAAATGTTTTGACCGCCAACTCTCTTCGGATCGGTGCCACATTTTTCATGGCCGGGTGGAACAAGGGTGCATGCAATACACAAATACCTGCCTCCTCGATGGTTTTCTTTAGAAAACCGGCATCATTGCTAAATTTGATGCCCAAAAACTCCATGACATTGCTACTCCCGCATTTTGAGGACACTCCGTAGTTACCATGTTTGGTTACATGGATTCCTGCTCCTGCTGTCACAAAGGACGCCAGTGTAGAAATATTAAAGGTATCCTTGCCATCTCCACCTGTTCCGCAAAGGTCGATGGGGTCGTATTCGGCGAGATCAACGGCCAAACAAAGCTCCAATAATGCGTCGCGGAAGCCTTCAAGTTCTTCAATGGTCACACTTCGCATCATGTATACCGTCAAAAATGCGGCAATTTGGGACGTGTTGTAATCCCCCTTGGCAATGTTCACCAATATTTGTTTGGCTTCTTCCTTGGGAAGGATCTCGTGGTTGATGAGTTTATTTAAAGTCTCTTTCATTTTCTTAATTTGTCATTCCGCACTTGATGCGGAATCTTTTGTTCAATTTATTTGGATTCCTGCTTCCCTTCGACTTCGCTCAGGGTACTGCAGCAATGACATATTATTGGCTTTCCAACCAGTTTTTCAACATTTGTTTGCCTTCGGGAGTCAGTACTGATTCTGGGTGAAACTGCACTGCTGTCACATCGTATTCATTATGTCGAAGGGACATGATTTGACCATTTTCGTCCACCGCTGTGGTCTCCAATACCTCCGGCAAATCAGGGTCCACTACCCAAGAATGGTATCGGCCCACCTGAAGCGTTTTGGGCAGATCTTGATAAATGGGGTCGTCCTTGGTCACGGTTATGGTGGTATCCACTCCGTGGTATACTTGATCTAAATTGATCAATGTCCCTCCGAATACTTCGCCAATGGCCTGCAACCCCAAGCACACTCCAAAAATACGTTTGGTGGGCGCGTAGGTCTTGATGATTTCCTTTAACAGACCTGCTTCATCAGGTATTCCCGGTCCAGGGGAGAGGACGATGTATTCAAACGGTTCCACTTCGTCCAAAGTGAGTTGGTCGTTTCGTTTTACGGTCACTTCGCAATCCAAATCTTCCAGATAGTGCACCAAGTTGTAGGTAAAGCTATCGTAGTTGTCTATCATTAAAATCTTTCTTCCCATGCTTAGATTGTTTCGGCGATTTCCAGCGCTTTGGTCAATGCGCCCAATTTATTGTAGGTCTCTTGGAGTTCGTCATCAGGGTTGGAAGCGGCTACCAAACCTGCCCCCGCTTGATAATACAGTTCGTGATCCTTGCTCAAAAAAGTTCGGATCATAATGGCATGGTTAAAGTTGCCTTCAAAATCCATAAACCCGATGGCGCCACCATAGTAGGAACGGCTCGTTTTTTCATATTTCTCAATGAGCTGCATGGCCATATGCTTGGGTGCCCCGCTCAACGTTCCCGCTGGAAAAGTATCGGCGACCACTTTCATGGTAGTACTGTCCTTTTTCTTTTGTCCCGTTACTTTGGACACCAAGTGGATAACGTGAGAGAAATACTGCACTTCGCGATAGGTTTCCACATTCACGGTATTTCCGTTGCGGCTCAAATCGTTTCGCGCAAGGTCCACGAGCATCACGTGCTCGCTGTTCTCTTTTTCGTCCTGGGCCAGTTTTTTGGCCAGTTCGGCATCTTTTTCATCATTTCCGGTACGTTTGTAGGTTCCGGCGATGGGATGGATTTCCGCTTTGCCGTCCTTCACGATCAGTTGGGCCTCTGGCGAGCTTCCGAATATTTTAAAATCCCCATAATCAAAATAGAACAGGTAAGGGGAGGGGTTGATGGAGCGAAGTGCTCGGTACACATTGAACTCGTCTCCCTTGAATTTTTGTTTGAACCTTCTGGAAAGTACCAGTTGGAACACATCGCCTCGCTGACAATGCTTTTTTGCCAAGGCAACTTGTTCCTTGTAATCGTCATCTTTCAGGTTGGATTCTGGTTCTCCTTCTTTGTTGAAATTGTAAGAGGAAAAGGTACGGACATTGAAAAGTTGTTCCATTTCCTCCACATTGCTTTCGGAGTCATAACAATGTGCGAACAAATAGGCTTCATTCTTAAAGTGATTGATGGCAATAATATTCTTATAGACTGCATAATAAATGTCTGGAATATTAGCGGAATCTTCCTTTTTGGAAATCTCCACGTCCTCGAAATAACGAACGGCATCGTAGGCCATATACCCGAACAATCCGTTATAAATGAACTTGAATCCATTTTGTGTGGTTTTGAACTGTTGTCCAAAATTGTGGATTATTTCGGTAACGTCCGTATCAGCAGTAATTTCGGTAATTTCTTTTGAACCATCTGGAAAACGTTGTGTAATGGTTTCGTTCTCTACTTTAATGGATGCAATGGGGTTGCAGCAGATGTACGAAAAACTATTATCGTTCGCATGGTAGTCGCTACTTTCCAAAAGAATACTGTTCGGAAACTTGTCCCTGATCTTCAGGTAAACGCTCACGGGGGTAATGGTGTCCGCAAGGATTTTTTTGTAATGTGTCTTTAAGGTATACTTCATATTGGTCTTAAAAAAGAAAAAGGCCTGTCGTGATGACAAGCCTTTTATATGGTTATAATGGGGACTTAGCTCACGACGTTTGACGTAAGTTTATCCACCACCAGTTATTTGCTATTCCGTTAATCATTGCTCCAAATATAGGGAGGAATTTTTAACGGGACAACAATGTTTTGTTTAAAATAAAAAATCCCGTCCAAGAATTGCTCGGACGGGATTTCCACACACTAAATAGGAGTTGATTACATCTGTAGATCAACTACCAAATCAAACTCGTCGTAGATCAATTTGTCCTTGGCGGTACCAATGATTCCAGATCCGTATTTCACGTCGTACTTGGTTCTGTCAACTTTCAATGTGGCAGTTGCTTTGTCCCCATAAACGGAAACCTCGAAAGTTACGGGCTCAGTGGTGCCTTTAATGGTAAGGTCTCCAGTTACGTCATAAGAGTTTTTTCCGGTTGATTTCACTGTAGTGAAAACCAATTTGGCTGTAGGATGATTTGCCGTACCAAAAAAGTCATCAGACTTCAAGTGGCCATCCAATTTCCCTTTGTAATCACCTTCCAAATCAGTTGTATTGATGCTTGTCATATCCACAACAAACTCGCCACCGACCAATTTCTCACCATCAAACTCCAAAGCTCCTGATTCTAGGCTGATGGTTCCTGTATGGGAACCTCCAACTTTGTAACCTTTCCAGGTTACGGTGCTTTCAGAAGTTTTTACTTCTTTGGTTTCTTTTTCAATGGGATTGGCAATTGCAGAGGCGCCAAAAAGGGTAACCAATGTTAAACTTAAAATTGTCTTTTTCATGATTGTTTTAATTTCTGTTTTTAAATTGTTAAGGGTTCAATAATTATATAAGAGTGAATAATTCTTCTTTCGATTTTCTGACTTTGGGCAGGTGCTGGGTCGCATCTTCCTCGGAACGGTAACCTACGGCCAAAACAACGGCTGCGTTCAGGTCTTTATCTTTAAGCCCAAGAATTTCATTGTATTTGTCCGATTCAAAGCCTTCCATGGGGCAGGTGTCTATCTTTAGCTCTGCTGCTGCTTGCAATGTATTTCCCAAAGCGATATATGCTTGTCTTGCGGTCCAATTGCTTTTGGCTTCCAAAGGAAGGTCGATAAGTTTGGACTTCATAAAGTCGGAATATCCTTTAAGTCCATCCATTGGAATGTCCCTAGTCTTGCTTACATTGGTTACAAATTCATCCACCAATTCTTCTCCGTAGTTGGTTTTATTGGCAAAAACGATTACTTGTGAGGCATCCTCAATTTGGGATTGATCCCAAGAAGCGGGTCTTAACCGCTCTTTTACTTTTTGGTCGGAAATAACCAATACTTCATAAGGTTGCAATCCGTAAGAAGAAGCGCTTAATCTGATGGCATCCAAAAGGGTTTCCAGGTCTTTCTCGGAAATTTTCTTTGTCGCATCGAACTTTTTGGTCGCATAGCGCCATGTCCTGTTGTCGATTACGCTGCTTGTGCTATTTTCAGTTGCTGTGCTCATATGGTATCTAAAATTTATCCAATAAGGTGTTTAATTGTTCTAGTTCTTTGTTGTCGAAGTTTTTAAAAATGACCTTGTGGGCTTCGGACAATGCCTTATCCATCTGATCTAAGGCCTTTAATCCTGTTTCCGTAATAATTATTTCCACCTTACGTCTGTTGGACGGACATACGGTTCTGTTGACAAAACCCTTTGCCAAAAGCTTGTCCACCAATCGCGTGGTATTGCTCATTTTCGTTACCATGCGTTCATTCAAAGTGGAAAGGTTGGCGGGCTTGCCTTGTTGGCCCCTTAAAATGCGTAGTACATTGAACTGCTGCATGGAAACCTCAAAAGGCTTTAGGGCAGCTGTCATTATTTCGTTGACCTTATTATTGACCAACTCCATGTGGATGGCCGTTCTGGGCTCCAAAGGAATCTTTTTAGTGGTTTTTATTATCTCTTCAACATTCATGTACAAACAATATTTGTATATACAAATGTATGTTTATTTTTGACCGTTATCCAAACTTTTGATCGATAAATTTTTGTTAAAGAGTGGGAAAGGGAACTTCCCTTATGTATTTTTAAGGGTGTAAAATACAGATAATGAATAAGTTATTTATTTTGGGTTTGATGGTTTCCATTTTTGTGGGCTGCGTCGAAAAGAAGGATGAAAAAAAGGAAGAGGTTGAAACCGCTACGAATGAAATGGTTGCACAAAAAGACGAAGCAAGCGCAGATGTAGCCTTTCCCATCTACGATTTTGATGGTTTTGAGCCCATGCTCCATAAAGATGATGAAAAAACCTATGTGGTCAACTTTTGGGCCACTTGGTGTAAACCTTGTATTGCTGAAATGCCCCATTTTGAACGAATCAATGCCGAGCAAAAGGACAATGGTGTGGAAGTGATATTGGTCAGTTTGGATATGCCTCACATGTGGAAGAAACAATTGGAGCCTTTTGTGGAGAGAAAAGACATACAATCCAGAGTGGTCATACTGGACGACCCCAAACAAAACGATTGGATACCAAAGGTGTCTGAAGAGTGGGGCGGAGGTATTCCGGCTACCTTAATATATAATAAGGACAAACGAACTTTTTACGAGCATGGTTTCACGTACGAAGAACTGAACAATGAGTTACATAAATTCATAAACTAAATCGACTATGAAAAAGAAGAACATTTTAGGGTGGTCTACATTGTTAATGATCTTTGTGGCAGCATTTGCCATGGGATTCAAGGTGGCGACCGAGCATAATTTGGACAAGGGATACCAAGTTGGTGATAGGGCAGCCGATTTCTCCTTAAAGAATGTTGATGGTACCATGGTGTCACTGTCTGATTTTGACAAAGCCAAAGGCTTTTTGGTCATATTTACCTGCAATACCTGTCCATACGCCCAAGCTTATGAGAATCGGATCATTGCTTTGGATGCGAAATACAAACCGCAAGGTGTCCCAGTGATTGCCATCAACCCGAATGACCCCAGTGCCAAACCGGGGGACAGTTTCACGAAAATGAAGGAGCGTGCAGTGGAAAAGGGTTTTACCTTTCCATATTTGTTCGATGAGGGCCAAAAAATTTATCCGCAATATGGAGCCACTCGTACACCGCATGTTTTCTTATTGGAAAAAACAGCATCAGGAAACATGGTAAAATATATAGGTGCCATTGACGATAACTACCAGGACGCATCACGGGTGGATGAAACTTTTGTGGAAAATGCCGTGGATGCGATGTTGGCAGGAAATGAAATCAATCCGAAAACGACAAAAGCCATTGGTTGTGGCATAAAATAAGCCGCTAACAAAATAAAACCATAAGAAATCCGGAGTAACGCTTCGGATTTTTATTTTTGTAGCAATCTAAATTGAAAAAAATGTCAGATCTATCACAAGAAGAATGGGCGGAGCAACTGCAAAATGATGACAACGCCTTTATTTTGGATGTACGTACCCCCGAAGAGGTGGAGGAAGGATATATTCCCGGATCAACGAACATCGATATTTATTTGGGACAGGAGTTTGTGGACGAATTGGAAAAGTTGGACAAGTCCAAAAACTACTACGTTTACTGTCGATCGGGAAACCGCAGCGGACAGGCCTGTGCCATTATGAACAGTATTGGAATCGAAAATGCTTATAACCTGGAAGGTGGTTTTATGAACTGGGACGGCGAAGTAGCAGAGTAGATCTCCATTTACCCCAAATCAATCCGAGAAGACCTGCTTTATTTTATTTGGAGGCATAACAGGCTTCCAACGGAAAACATGCGTTCGGGAAATGGGGAACCTTTTGTAATAAAGGCCCCAGGAACCCAAAATAGGTTGGCGGGCCCCGATTTTTTCAACGCCAAAGTTGAAATCGATGGGCAGCTCTGGGCAGGCTATGTTGAGATGCACCTCAAATCTTCCGATCGGTATGTGCATCATCACGAAACAGATGAAAACTATGACAATGTCATTTTCCACGTGGTTTGGGAGGATGACATTGCTGTTTTAGGAAGGATGGCTCACAGATACCCATTTTGGAAGTGAAAAACTATGTTTCCAAGTCACTTTTGAATGGCTATCGGAACCTGATGAACAAATCACGGACAAGTTCTATCAACTGTGAGAAAGATGTAGACCAAGTGGATTCCTTTTCGAAGGAAAATGGTTGCATCGATTGTACATTGAGCGTCTGGAGCACAAATCCAAATTGATGTGGAAGCTTTTGGATGCCTCCAAGAATGATTGGGAAGCTCTACTTTTTATGCTTTTGGGCAAGAATTTTGGGTCTAAAGTCAATGGTCCTCACTTTTTGGAGCGGGCACAAGAATTGGATTTTTCCATTGTGAGGAAAACGACCAATGAGCCCTTACAACTGGAAGCTTTACTTTTCGGTCACTTCGGACTATTGCAAGTGGATGACTGTACCGGTTCATACTATGTGCAGCTTAAAAAGGAATACGATTATCCGCAGGGTAAATTTGATTTGGACAAACCGTCATCAAAACCTGGGTTCTTTGGATAACGACCGATGAATTTCCCAACTATACGAATTTCGCAATTGGTCAATTTATATGTGGGCAGTCACAATATCTTTTCAAAATCAATGGGTTTAAAAACGTTGGATGATATCTATCAAGCCTTTGAAATTACTGTCGACCCATATTGGGAAGACCACTATACGTTTGGTAAGGTCTCCAAAAAAAGAATGAAGAAGTTCTCCAAAAAATTTATTGATTTGGTCATTATCAATACATTGGTGCCACTTAAATTCTGCTATGCAAAGCATTTGGGCACAGACTGGAATGAAGAATTGATCAAGTTGATGTCAGAATTGGGAAAGGAAGACAATTCCATCATCAAAAATTTTGATAAAATCGGTTTGAAAACCAAAAATGCATTGGAAAGTCAGGCGAAGTTGGAACTTTTCACTAATTATTGTTCCCAAAATAAATGCATGCAATGCGCCATTGGTACGCAATTATTGAATAGAAATACATAATTTTAACCATGTCTTTGTTCTATAATACCCTTTATTATTTTCAAAAAAGAGGCTTTGAGGTCTGTGGCCGCATAGCGGAACGCCTTGGCATCAGGGCCCGTGTGGTGCGTACCAGTTTTATTTATTTGACCTTTGTTACCCTGGGTTTTGGGTTTGCACTGTACCTCTTTATAGCATTTTGGCTCCGAATCAAAGACTTGATCTACACCAAAAGAACCTCTGTATTTGACCTGTAACTATGATTAGACTGATGCGCTCCAAAATAGTATTGGCCCTTTCCTTGATGGTCATTGTGCTTTTGTTTGGGGTGGTTGGTTACAAAATGCTGTCGGATTTTACTTGGATAGAGGCCGTTTATATGACCATTATCACGGTAACCACAGTAGGTTTTTCGGAGGTAAGGCCGTTGGATGCCAACGCAAAGATTTTTACCGTATTTTTAATCGTTACCAGTGTGTTTATCTTCGGTTTTGCCATTTCTGTGGTTACCGAGTACATTCTAGGCAGAAACTCATTGGAACTGCTAAAAAAGAAAAAAGTGAAGAAACAGATAGATAGTCTTTCCAACCATGTCGTGGTTTGTGGGTTTGGTAGAAATGGAATGCAGGCCGCCGAAAAGTTGATCGCCTATAAAAAACCCTTCGTGGTCATAGAAAAGGACAAGGAAATCATTGAAAGGCATGAGGAAGAGGTTTTGTTTGTGGAAGGTGATGCCAACGAGGACGAGGTGCTGCTCCAAGCGGGAATTGATCGAGCCCAATATTTGATTACGGCTGTCCCGGATGACGCTGCCAACCTCTTTATTGTACTTTCGGCAAGGCAACTCAACAAAAACCTCTTCATTATAAGTAGGGCGTCTCAGGTAACCTCGATAAAAAAGCTGCAATTCGCAGGGGCGAACAAAGTAATCATGCCCGATAAAATAGGTGGCGATCACATGGCATCTTTGGTGGTCATGCCCGATTTGATCACCTTTTTGGATCAGTTGTCAGTCGAAGGAGAGCATACGACCAATTTGGAAGAAGTGAGCATTGAGGATTTTACGAATCAGATGGATTGCCACTCTCTTCGTGATTTGGATTTACGCAGAAAAACAGGGTGTACCATTATAGGTTACATAGACCCAAACGGGAAATACATTATCAATCCAGAGGCTGATATGGTGTTGCAGCCCAATAGTAAGGTCATCGTTTTGGGTCGCCCAGAGCAAATTCGTAAGCTGAACCAAATGTTTCAGATAGGCTAGTTTAACACCCTTTAATTTTTTTGCGAGGATTTTTTTTAGGATATTGGGGCCTTTACAAAAAACTAACATAACCAAAACCTTATTATGAAGTACAGACTTCTTTCATTTTTAAGTTTCATGTTACCAGCGCTGACTTTTGCTCAGGAAAGTACATCGGAAAAAATTGATGCGGTTTTTTCCAAATATACCAGCTGGTTTGTTGATGCCATCTTCTACGAGATACCTTTTTCGGAACAGTTTCAGATTCCTTGGGTACTTATCGTATTGGTAGGGGGTGCATTGTATTTTACCATTTATTTTAAGCTCATCAACTTTACCGGATTTTGGACTGCGATTAAAGTGGTTCAAGGGAAGTATGAGGATATAGAAAAACATGGTGTAGACCATTTGTATGGAGATTCCGCAGATGAGCACGATCAACCCGATACCATTCGTGATGATGCCGCCCATGGTGAGGTTTCCCACTTTCAGGCACTAACTGCCGCACTTTCCGCTACAGTGGGATTGGGTAACATTGCCGGTGTGGCCGTGGCTTTGTCCATTGGTGGTCC
>CETR01135819.1_pt1 | contig 27336 bp, 26 predicted proteins | sample 531281 | NCBI WGS metagenome assembly CETR01 (sample SAMEA2622568, study PRJEB7988) | marine metagenome | biome: marine biome (ENVO:00000447); feature: mesopelagic zone (ENVO:00000213); material: "saline water (ENVO:00002010), including plankton (ENVO:xxxxxxxx)" | depth 696 m
TGGAAAAACTCAATGCCTTTTCCAAAATCTTTTTTGCTTCTTCTCTTGTATATATAGCCATTGTATTAGTATTAAAATTGAATAAACCTTAAATGGTCCTACCTGTATTGATTACATTGACACCGTTGAATCTTGATGTGGAACTACCATGTGAAACGGCACTTACCTGGGAGGGCTGTCCCTTTCCATCAAAGAACGAACCGAACAATCTATAATCATCCTTATCACAGATCTTGACACAGGAATTCCAGAATTCCTGGGTATTGGATTGATACGCCACATCATCGAGCATTCCCACGATTTCCCCATCCTTGATTTCGTAGAACAAGGTTCCCCCGAACTGGAAATTGTAACGTTGTTGGTCTATGGAATACGAACCGCGGCCCAGTATGTAGATTCCTTTGTCCACATCCTTGATCATATCTTGTAGGGAATATTTTTCCTTACCTGGCTCCAAGGAGACATTGGGCATACGCTGGAACTGTACATCTTCCCAACTTTGGGCATAACAGCATCCGTGCGACTCATTTTGATCGATCATATGAACTTGATCTCTGATGGCCTGATAGTTGACCAAAGTTCCGTTTCTGACCAAATCCCATTTTTTGGTTTTCACACCTTCATCATCATAACCTACGGCACCCAAAGATCCAACTTGTGTCTTATCGGCTACCAGGTTTACGATATCACTTCCATAGTTGAAATCCTTGGACTCCCATTTATCCAAAGTGGCAAAGCTGGTCCCTGCATAGTTGGCCTCGTAACCCAGTACTCGGTCGAGTTCCAAGGGGTGTCCCACGGATTCGTGGATCGTCAATCCCAGGTGGTTGGGTTCCAGTACCAGGTCATATTTTCCCGGCTCTACGGATTTTGCGGACAGTTTTTCCTTGGCCTGCTTTGCGGCCATGGCAGCATCTTCCACAATATCGTAGCTTCTGTTGTATAGTTTGATGCCTTCCGGGCCCGATAGTTTTTCGGATTCCAGACCATCCATGTACTCATAGCCCATACCCATCGGTGCGCTCAATGCCTGACGGCTCTTGAACTTACCAGCTTCCCTGTCAATGGCAGTAACATTAAAGGTAGGCCAAATACGGTGCACATCCTGATCGATATATGATCCATCGGTAGAGGCAAAATACTTTTGTTCATTGACCATGAAGAGGGCCGAGTTGACAAAATTGGCGCCATTTTCCATGGCCGCAGCATTGGCACTCAGCAACAAATCAACTTTCTCTGAAATTGGCACTTCCTTGAAATCCTTTTTCAGTGGCGTTTTCCAAGATACCTCGCCATGTCCTTGGACCGGAGCCAAGACAACGGGTTCCTTTTGAATCTTGGAATTGGCCTTGGCAATGGAAACGGCATGCTGGGTTGCCGTTTTGATTCCATCCTCGGTCACATCATTGGTGGAGGAAAATCCCCAAGTACCATTGGCGATCACCCTGATTCCCACTCCAAAGGATTCGGTATTCACTACATTTTGAACCTTATCCTCACGTGTGAACACGTATTGGTTCAAATATCTTCCTATCCTGGCATCTGCATAAGTGGCCCCCAAGGACTTAGCCGTATTTAGGGCAACATCCGCCATTTTCTTTTTAAGTACGGTATCCATACCCGGTTCGAGCAGTGCTTCCGCGGGAATATCATTCCCCATAAGAAGCGAGGGCATCATCATGGCCCCTGCACCCATACCGGCGTACTGTACAAAATCTCTTCTTTTCATATGATTAGTTATTTGATTTACGCTGAGTTAATAAAAGGTAGGTATATCTTAAAATTGATCTGTTCAAATCCATGGGTCTTAAAATTAAGTAGTGTCCCATTAGTATTATGTTAATTTTAACCTAAAAGACATCATATACAGGCCACCAAGTGAATTTCGCTGAAAAAGTACAGGTTTTTGCCTGTCCTGTCATTTTTCGGATCTTCAAAGGCCATCCCAATTCATAAAATCCCACACAGCTACTTTTTTTGTAGCACTTTTCCGTAAATTGTTACAACATCTCTTTTAATTTTTCAAAACAAATGACTGAAAACATGAAAACCTTGGGAATGATCGGGGGTACTTCCTGGCATTCGACCATAGTGTATTACCAACTCATCAATCAATTGGCATCGAAAAAAATCGGTAACGGGGCCAATCCCCCACTCATCATACACAGTATCAATATTGAATTGATGCGGGAACAGAACAAGGAGAAAATCAACGCAAAATATTTGGACACTGCAACAAAACTTCAAACTGCCGGGGCGGAAGCCATTGTCATTTGTGCAAATACGCCCCACATGGTCTACGAACATGTACAACCCAAAATCAACATTCCCATATTGCACATTGCGGATGCCACCGGGACAGAAGCCAAAAGACTAGGGCTCAAAAAACTAGGGTTGTTGGGAAACAAGCCGACCATGACAGGAGACTTCATCCCCAAGATACTAAAGAAGAATTACGACATAGCCACCATAATTCCCAAAGCGAATGCCATCCCCAAGGCACACGGATATGTTTCCAATGAACTGACCCAAGGTGTTTTTTCAGAAGAAACGAAAAATTTTTTCATAGAACAGATTCAATTCCTTTATGGACAAGGTGCTGATGGGGTCATCCTTGGATGTACGGAACTCCCGTTACTCATCAAACAACAGGATGTGGATATTCCCACCTTGGCCACCACGGATCTACATGCCCAAATGGCGGTTGACTTTATCTTCAGTTAATGGTAACTTGATGCAATTCCAGTTGATTGGTTAAACAATCGTTAAACACCTACTGTGTAACCTACGTTACTGCGAACACAATTATTATAAGTTAATTTTATATCGTAATTAAAATCAATAAATATAACTTATAGTGTTATGGAAAATTCTTATTCAGAAAAAGTAAATCAAATGCCACGCATTGGGGACATGGCCCCTGATTTTGAGGCCGTGACCACCAAAGGAAAGATAAAATTCTCCGAATTTGCGAAGGACAAATGGACCGTAATGTTCTCCCATCCTGCTGACTTTACCCCGGTATGTACTACGGAAATGAGTGGGTTTGCCCAAAGAAAAGCCGAGTTCGATGCGCTCAACACGGAACTTATCGGTTTGAGCATCGACAGCATCCATGCCCATCTGGGTTGGGTACAGAACGTAAGGGAAAACACAGGCGTCTACTTCGATTTTCCGATAATCGCAGATCTGGACATGAAAGTATCCAAATTGTACGGAATGCTTCAGCCCAACGAAAGTGAAACCGCTGCCGTTAGGGCCGTATTCTTTATCGATCCGTCCAAAAAGATCAGATTGATCATGTACTACCCCTTGAATGTCGGTAGGAACATGGATGAGATCCTAAGGGCTTTGGAAGCACTGCAAACTTCGGACAGGCACAAAGTGGCCATGCCGTTGGATTGGAAAAAAGGGGACAAAGTAATTGTTTCCCCTCCAAAAACCTTGGACGAATTAAACGAAAGGATTGAAGATGAATCCTTGGAAAAGGTCGATTGGTACCTTGCCAAGAAAGAAATCTAAAAACAATGTTGAACATGGGGGCATCCTCATCACGGGATGCCCTCTCCAAACCCTATTTTATGGAAATAAAACAGTTTGAATACAAACCCTTGGCCCACTACTCCTATGCCATTGTGGACAACGGTGAAATGGCCGTTATAGATCCAGAAAGGGATCCCATGCAGTACTATGCGTATGCACAGGAGCACGAAGCTAGGATAACGGCGGTCATTGAAACGCATCCACATGCCGATTTTGTGAGTTCCCACCTGCAGATTCACAAAGAAACCGGAGCTGAAATCTATCACAGTAAGGATTTAGGTGCCGATTACAGGTACCAACCTTTTGATGAAGGACAGCATATCATGATCGGGGACATAAAGGTCTCCGCCCTGAATACCCCAGGACACTCCCCTGACAGCATAACCATCGTGGCCGAGAAAGATGGTAAAACAGCACTCTTCACTGGAGACACCCTTTTTATCGGTGATGTAGGGCGACCCGATCTACGCGAAAAAGCGGGCAATATGACCGCCAAACGCCAAGAATTGGCCGAGATGATGTATGACACCATCCAAAACAAATTCGATAAGCTACCCGATGGGGCCTTGGTTTATCCGGCACATGGAGCTGGTTCGCTATGTGGAAAAAACCTGAGTTCCGACAACAGCAGTACTTTGGGCAACGAAAGGATGGGCAACTGGGCCTTTAAACCACAATCCAAAGAAGAGTTTGTCCAGACCCTTTTGGACAGTCAACCCTTTATCCCATCCTATTTTGGGTTTGACGTGGACACCAACAGAAGAGGTCCGGAAAACCTGAGACCAGCCATAGCCAAAGTGCCCTTGAGGTTGAATGCGACCACAGATGGCTTGATCGTGGATGTCAGGGACCAAATCGAGTTCAAGAAAGGGCACTTGCCCGGAAGCATCAATATCATGGCAGTGTCCGAAGATTCAAAATTTGAGACTTGGTTGGGGGCCATTGTCCAACCCGAAGAACCTTTTGTCCTTGTGGTGGACAAACCATGGGATGCGGAAAAAATATTGGGCCGCGTGGCCAAAATAGGGTATGAACAGCAACTCAAGTCCGTTTTGACCTTGGACAAGACCGCCTTGGTCCAAAGCAATAAATTGGACCTCAGCGATTTCAAGAACAACCCAAATAATTATACCGTTGTGGATATACGGAACCAAAGTGAGGTGGCCGAGGCCAAGTTCTTTGAAAATGCGCTGACCATCCCCTTAAACGACCTTAGGTCCTCCCTATCACAAATACCGCACAACAAGCCCATTATCGTACACTGCGCGGGCGGTTACCGCAGTGCCGCTGGCAGTAGCATCATTGAAAGTGCCAGTGAAAATGCACAGGTCTACGACCTTGGGGAAAATATCAACGACTTTATCTAAGGAACAGCCCTTCTTTCAAAGAGGGGCTTTTTTGGTTCAGAACCTTCGAAATCCCATTGGGCACCGATTACTTTCCTTAACTTGTAGATTGATTTCAATCGGTATCAAAAAAGAAGCATGCTAATACCTATTCTGATAACGCTTTATATTTTGATTGCCCTGGGCATGGTCATAAGCCTTTTATTGAACGGGGTTAGGCCCAGTAAGACCTTGGCATGGCTATTGGCCATCTTTACCATTCCCGTGGCAGGGGTTCTTCTGTACATCCTGTTCGGGCGAAACCGAAGGAAAAGCAAGATGTTCTCCTTAAAGAATCAGTTTGGGCCCCTCAACAAACTTGAGAGCGTGGCCTGCTCCCCGGATATTTCGGTAAACAAACAAAAAATAACCGCCCTTATCCAAAAAACCTCTACTTGCCCAGTTACCTGCCATAACGATCTGGAGTTATTGAAAGATGGAAAGAACACTTTTGAAAGTATTTTTGAGGCCCTGGAAGAGGCCAAAGAGCACATCCATCTCCAATACTACATTTTTGAAGATGGTCTCTTGGCCGATAAGTTGTTGGAGGTTTTTGAACGTAAAATAGCCGAAAAAGTGACCGTCCGACTTTTATACGATGGTATCGGAAGTTATTCATTGAGCAAAAAGTACCTAAGGAAACTTAAAAACATGGGAGTGGAAACCGCCCAGTTCCTTCCCTTTAGGTTCGGTAGGTTCCTTACCGCCCTCAACTACCGTAACCATAGGAAGATCATTGTCATCGACAATAAAATAGGGTTTACGGGAGGCATTAACATTTCCGATAAGTACTTAAAGGGCGACCCTGCACTGGGCAAGTGGCACGACACCCATTTGAAGATCGAGGGCGAAGCAGTTGATTTTTTGAACCGAATATTTGTGACCGACTGGTTTCTGGCCAGTGGGAACAAGGTGGATATTTCGGCTTTCAAGATATATGGCACGCCTCAAAAAGACACCTCGCTCCAAATAGTGCCCAGCGGTCCGGACGATGATTTCGACGTGATGGAACAGGTCTATTTCTCCATCATCAACAGTGCTGAAAAATACCTCTATATCGTAAACCCCTACATCATTCCGAACCACGCTATCTTACAGGCTTTGATGACGGCCGCCTTGAGCGGAGTGGATGTCAGAATCCTGATGTCCTCCAGTACCGATATCAAACTGGTGGATTGGTGTGTACGGGCTTATTTTGAATCATATTTGAAAGCCGGAATCAAGATATACCTCTACCATGATGGTTTTTTGCACAGTAAGGTAATGCTGTGCGATGATGAGATCGCCAGTATCGGAACCGCAAATCTCGACAACAGAAGTCTGCAACAGAACTATGAGGCCCAAGCTTTTGTCTATGACAGTGAGCTCTGCCAGCAAATGAAATCTGATTTTTTAAAGGATTGTCAAAAATCCATTGTACTGGGCGATTATAAAAAATACAAGGAACGGCCTTGGGTCAAAAAATTGATCGAGGGCTTTGCTAAATTGTTGAGTCCGCTATTATAGTGTCACGGTCTCAAAGCCCAATTCGTTCTTACATGTTTTATCCTCCTCCCAACAATCCAAATTGTAAATGGTGGTCTCCGCGATCCGTTCAAGGGCTTCCTTGGTGGCAAAGGCCTGATGGGGGGTCAAGAGCACATTGGGCAATTCGATGAGTTCCTTTAAGAGTTCATCCTTCAGCCCTGTCCTGCTGTTGTCCATGAAGAACACACCTCTTTCATACTCGTACACATCCGTGGCATAGCCACCAAGCTGTCCGCTTTTCAATGCACTGATGATATCTTCCGTTTTCACGATTCCCCCTCTTGCCGTATTGATCAACAGGGCACCCTGCTTCATGGCCATCAACAAGGGTTCATGGAACAAGTGATGGGTTTCATAATTAAGGGGAGTGTTTATGCTGACGACATCGGACTTTCTGCAAAGTTCTTCCAAGGGAAGATATTCCAAATCGTAATGATTCTCCAAATAGGGGTTTCGTTTCACATCATTGGCCACGACCTTGCAACCGAAAGCATGGAATATCCTTACCAAAATGGAACCGATTCTACCCGTTCCCACGATACCAACGGTCTTTCCGTTCAAATCAAAGCCCACCAATTCATCCAACAAAAAATTATGCTCTTGGACTTGGGCATGGGCCTTGATCAATTTCCGGTTCAGGGCCAACAATAACCCCACAGCATGCTCAGCTATGGCATGGGGGGAATATTCAGGGGCATACCCGACCTTTAGTCCAATTCGTTTGGCGGACTTGACACTTACATTGTTGTATCCCGTTGCCCTTAGGGTAATGTATTTTACCCCGAGTTCCTGAAGTATTTCGAGGACCACCAAAGAGGCATCGTCATTTGAAAAAATGGATATGGCATCGTACCCGGCCGCCATGACCGCAGTTGTTGCGTTGAGGGCTTCGGGCACGAATTTCATTTTATGTTTGCCACCGTTGGATTTTTCCAGATTCTTAATCTCAAAATCCTTGGCGCTGTACACCAGTACTTTCATATATCTTGTTTCTAAATAATTTTAGTTCAACAATCGCTTTTGTTTTTTACGCTTGATCACATTCGATATCATACCGAACATCTTGGTCTTGGCATCCCTGTACTTCACAAAGTAATCTTCCACCTCCTTACCCAAATCACTATGGGTGTCCAAGTAAGCCTCCTCCATTTTCTCTTGATCGATCTCATCCACCATGATCTGTAGTTGGTTCTCGTGCAATTGCACTTTTTTAAAGAGGTCCACCAAATCCTTTTCCAATGTGTTCAGTGCATCCACAACGGGCTGTACATCCTTGAACATATCGGAGTCGATAATATCCAATGTGTAGTCCTTTACCATATGGTTCAGGAATTTTTGCTCGTCCCTGGCAAATTTCAATTCCGAGGACCATTTTTTGGATTCTTCGTGCAACTCATCGGCACTGAACCACTCCCTGAACTTTCTTTTGCTTGATTTTGTTTCCATGACTCTGTTGTTTTATGCGGCAGATGGAGTGCATCTGCCGCGGATTTTGTTACACGACCTCGATCACCTTTTTATGGTTTTCCTTGGCTTCTTCCATTTTCAGGACTTTGAGCTTAAGAATACCATTTTCGTAAACCGCCTTAACCTCTTTTGATCGATCAACGGAAGCCGGCAATTGCAAGGTCCTCGTGAATGCATTGTAGTTGAACTCCCTTCGTGTGAAGTTCTCGTCCTCCTCGGTCTCTTCCTTGCGTTTATGGGCAGAAACCTCCAATACATCATCTTTCATAGTGATTTCGAAATCCTTTTTTTCAAAACCTGGTGCGGCAAATTCAATTTCAAAATCATCTTTGTGTTCTTTAACGTTCATTGATGGGTGGGTTTTTTCCAAATTGAAAAAATCATCATCAACAAACGCATCTCGATTGAAAAAATCAATCAGTCTTTCATTCCATGGAAATCGCTTTCCATCCAACTTTACGAGTGACATAACTACTTAATTTACTGATTAATGAATATGTATGTGACAATCCGACAAGAACCGTGTTTGTAGTATCAAAAACAGCCCGTCAGCTCAATGGTTTCTTTTTCTTGAGCACCGCCCCTGCATAATTGTAGACCTCTTTTTTGAGTTTGATGTAGGATTTGATGTAGTCCGTTACCTTGTCCTTGAGGTTCTGGTGCTTATCGTAATAATGGGCATCGCATTCGTCTTGGACACATTCAAAAATGCCCCCAAGCCCATTTTCATGCATCTTGATGGATTCCGAGAGTGATTTCCTGTCTTGTTTGGAGCTATTGAAATGCTGTTTGAAGTTTTCCGACCGTTCGAACAGTTTTGGGGTCCTTGGCTCAAAGACATAGGAGTCGAGCAACCTTTGGATAAAGGCCATTTCATCTTCGATGAACAGCAAATAGGATTTCCAATCCTGAAGTTCATCGTGCATTACCCCTATTTTTCTCTCCCTTACCATCACTGGGTACTTTAAATCGTTAATGAATGTAAGGTTTGGTCGGTTACTGTGAAATGATCTACATCATGTTGCTCAGATCCATTAGGAGGTTTCCGGATATCGATCATCCATTCCAAAGGATTGTTTCACCAATGCTTTGAACTGGTTCTGGGTCATACTGTCCACGGTTTTGGTGGAGGTTACCTTGGCCGCCAATCGGGGATGGTTCTTTTTCAATTCCTCTACAAATTTTTCAGGGGCTTCCGCAGGCCCGAAAATGGCTATCTGCTCCGCATCTGAAATTTCTTCCGCTATTTTTCCAAAATAATTTTTCAGTTGGTGTTTTTCACGTTCCAGATATTTGCTGTCCTGAACCACATCCTGGGGGCCCCATTTGGTTTTGGACCGTGCCCCTCCCTTGGGATTGAAAAAGTCCAATTCCGAAGGAATGTTGAAAAGACGTTCCTTTCCATTGTTCAATATGACGCCCTTGGCCTCTTGCTTGTCCAACCATACTCCTACTCGCTTCATAATTCCATCTTTTTTAGTTATCATTCAGTTCCAAAATGGGCACTTGTGGGTCGTACCCTATCTTTTTTACCAAAGGGTTTGAAAGGATGCTTCCGAAGAACAGGTGTTTTCGGTTCAAGAAAGCGACCATTTGGCAATTGTGCTCTTCTATGAATGTATTGATACCATCACTGATCCCATCGGCGGGCAAAAAATGCATTTCATAATCCGTTCCCTGAAGAATTTCCTTCAACAATTCCTTGTTCGCCGTTTCTTTTCGGCTGAGTTTTCCATCTTTGTCCTTATCGATGTGCACCACATTGATCTTCGCATCATGTAGTTGGGCCATCGCTATCAAATCCCCGATTTCCTTTTTCTTGAAAGGGGTTCTATAATCGGTGGGAAAAACAATTTCCCTTGGTATTTCGAACATATAATGGCTGGGTACGGCTATCACGGGACACTCTTTAATGCGCTCCATTACCTTGACGGTATTGGTCCCGAAAATTCGAGCCCTGGACTCCGTGATTCCTTTGGTGCCCATGACAATGATATCGATGTCCTTTTTATCGACCAAAATCTTAATGGCCTCCGTCAAACTATTGAAGGTAGTAATGGTATGGAATCGGTGCTTGTCATTTTGTGGGTGCAGTTGGATCATTTGCATCAATCGCTCCATCCCTTCTTCAGATTCCTTTTTTGCAGCTTCGTAATACGGCTCCCCTGTTTCGGGTACCCGCATACTGTCCAACGTATATCCGGAAATATGGAAAACGTTGAGGATATAGAACTCGCATCGCTCATTACTGAATAGCTCCATGGCATATCTAATGGCGTTCAATGCGTTCTTGGAATAATCCGTGGGTAACAACACTCTCTTGTCCATGATGCTTTTTGTTTTAATGAAAGTTACGGTACCTCAACATCCTATGCCATGATTTTGGTCAATTTGGTGTATTGGGCAAAATCAAAAATGGCACTTTCAGTTTGGTGTTGAGTTCCTTAATGATTCCCTTACCGATAAACTCCAAGAAAAAATGATGTGGATAATAGACCATGCAAAGCATATCTATACTCCAGAGATCAACAAATTCCAGAATGGTGTTCGCTTTACCATCGAAAATGGGCAGTTTGACTTCTTTGGAAGCTTTTTTCTCCATGCTGGCCAGAAAATCGGCCTTGTTCCTTCTATTGACTTCCGCTACGTTTTCTTCCTCGATGCCCATGGGCACGATAACACTGCCCATCAGATCGCCAAAAAACCGAAGGGCCCTGATATTCTCCGCTGCAATCGGATTTGCGTAATTGGAAGTGAACGCGATTTTATCCACTCTTTTAAAATCGATCTCCAATGGAACGATCAGTACGGGACAACTTGTCAACTCCCTTACCAATTGCATGGCATTGTTCCCAAAGAGTATGTGTTTTATCTCTTCTTTTGCTTTGTTTCCGATTACCGTGAGGTCCACCTTGTGTTCCTTTGCATAACCGGCAACACCCTTGGTCATATCGGAACACAGGGATACCTTGGTGAAAGTGTGGTCATTGTTCGCCCCAACATCCCTGACCAAACGGTGCACCAAAGCCTCCAAACTTTCCAAGGAAGCCACCTTGGCCTTCTCCCTATCAGCATCGTTTTCGTTACTGCACACATTCACGATATGAAATGTGCATTCTTTCTCCTTGAACAAGCGCGCGGCATAGTGGAGTGCATTGTATGAGTTGTTCGAAAAATCGGTGGGCACTAGAATCTGTAACATGGCTTTTTTTTATGGATTATACGGAAGTACTAAAAAGGGGACTTTACTGTGGAGCCCTATGTTTTTGATGACGGGTTCCACAAAAATGCGTTCCAAGAACGTATGCTTGTTCTTTACCATGGCCAGGAGTTCGACAGGGACCGCCTTTTGGAATTGGTTGATGGCCCCTATCAGATCCTGATCGGGCAGGTCGTGAAATTCGTGGTTGTGTTCCAGCAACCTCCCCTCCAAAAATGATTTATGGTCCAATTGGTCGGAATCAAGTCCTTCGGGGGATGTTACGTGCATAATGTGCAATTTGGAATGCTCGAGTTTTGAAAACTTGAGCAAAAAGTCGAGATCGACCTTATTGTAATCCACTTCATAATCGGTAGGGAAAAGAATGTTTTCCGGTGGTCGGAATTCAAATTCCGATGGCACGGCCAAGACAGGTATTCCCGTTTTCTGAATGACATGTACCGTATTGGAACCAAATAGGATTTCCTTGGCCCCGGTCGCTCCTTGTGTACCCATGACTATAAAATCCACATTCTCCTTTTGGGCGATGGAAGCGATTTCATCCGCCAAGGAATTGAATGCCGCATGGGTAACAAAAGTGTGCTTGGATACATGAAACTGTTCCTTGATTCTTTTTCGGGTATTTTCCAATGCTTCTTCGGCCTTGTATCTTTCATCGTCCGGTAGCCCCAATTGGCCTGGGCTTCCCAGGGTATAATCCACTCTGTACACTGGAGGTGTATAGGCATGTACCAAATAGAATACACAGGTGGAGTTTTCCAATAACTTCACGGCATATGAAATGGCATGAAATGCATTTTCTGAAAAATCGGTGGGCAAAACTACTCTGATCATAGCGCTGTTATTTAAGAACCTACTACTAACAAAACTATCCACAGAATAAAAATTATACTATGATTTACATCACATATACAAAAGGACCGAAGTATTTCGGTATTTGGAGGGAGCAAGATGACCCCACATCACTCGTGAATGACGTAGAACGGGATTTTGGTATGAAAGCTGATCTGCTCCACTATGGTATCAAAAAGGATTTGTTGGATAAAGTTCAGGTTCTTGGCCACCATGATCATCATATCGATATCCCTGCTCTCCACAAAACATTGGATGGCAGCCTTGACTTTCTGATTGGTAATGGTGTGAAAACTATGGGTCTCGGGGAAGGTATCTTCCAAAAAGTCCAACAGGTGTTCCTTGTTCTTTTCCTGTTCTTCATTAAGGCTATCCCCTTCTTTTAAGGCATTCATGACCCTGAACTTGGATTTTCCCAAGCCGATCATTTCTTCCATGGGACGTAAAATCCTCAACGAATAAAAAATATTGAAATCCGTCGGAAAGGCTATTTCCCTTGGTCTGGACAGCTCAACATCAATGGGGACCACAAGCGTGTTGCATTGCACCTTGGTAATGACATCCCCGGCATTGCTCCCCAACACCTTCTCCTTGAGTCCCGAAACACCTTTGGTTCCCATGACAATGAGGTCGATGTTTTGTTCTTCGATGTGTTTTCTGATGGTGGGGATGAAAAAGCCGTATTCGTGCAGGGCGAAAAAAAAGTGATTGGCCTCAGTACTGTGCTTTCTGCTCTGCTTGACCAAATCGGTCAATTTCTTCTTTGTGTTTTCCGAAGGTTCCCCTGTGGTTTCCTGAAAGGATTCCGCATCATTCTTGGTATCCAATAAGGTACCGACGTACAGCAAGTGGAAATTGCATTCCATTGCACTGAAAAGCATCTCGGCATACTTAAGTGCCCGAATGGAATTTTCTGAAAAGTCCGTTGGGACAAGAACATTCTTCATTAGGTCATAAATTGATGGTGCAATTTTATCATTCGGTAGGTCAAACCAAATGATAAATATCACTTACGCCATTTACGACCCATATTTTCTAGTGAACATGTTGGAGTGCCTCCTTGTCAAGGACCATGATATTCCTGTTTTCGATGGCAATAAGGCCTTCGTTTTTAAAATCGGAAAGGGTTCTGATAAGACTTTCGGTCGCAATGCCCGCAACCCCGGCCAAATCGCTTCGGGCAATTTTCAAGGGCCCCTGTTTGTCCCTATTCACTGCCTTACAGAACATCAAAAGGGTCTGTGCCGTTTTTTTCCGCACCGAACTATAGGCCATTTGCAGCAATTGGTTCTTTATTTTGGCCAGATCCCCGGTTATGACATCCATCAGTTCCAAGGAAACACTTTTGTTGTCTTCCAGGATTCCCTTTACCTTTTCCTTGGAGATTCCGGCCAGTTCCACATCTTCCATCGCCAATGCATATTCTTGGTACGGCATATGGTCCGTCAAAGAGGTAAATCCCAAAAAATCATCTTCGGAATACACGGATGTTATGAGTTCTTTTCCCTCCTCATCCAATCCACAACTTTTCACAACCCCCTTTAATATCAGGTACACCATATTGGAATGGTCCCCTTTGGAATAAATGGTCTCATCCTTTTTGAAGGACAATGCCTCGCCATGGTCATCAAAAAAATTCTTGAGTTCGTTGAGCGAACGTATTTCGGGTTCTCCAGGTCCTTTTGACGGGTGTTCCGCCAATGCGGTCTCCATCTGTTCGGCCTTTTCCAAACGGCAGTGGATGGCCGACAAAAGTTCTTCCTCTTCAAATGGCTTGGTCAAGTAATCATCGGCCCCAAGGTTCATCCCCCTTCGTACATCCTGTCTTTCGGTTTTGGCCGATATAAAGATAAAAGGGATATAACGGGTAGCCTCAACGGATGAGAGCTGTTCCAATACTTCGTAACCATCCATTTCCGGCATCATGATATCACACAGGACCAAGTCCGGATGTTCTTTGATCGCTTTCTGTACCGCTATCTTTCCATTGGACGCCGCAGATACATCAAAACCGGACAATTCCAACAGTTCCGCAACATTTTCCCGTAGGGAATTATCATCCTCCACCAGTAAGATTTTCTTCATTTTCCTTGTTATTTATTGGTATATACAGTGTGAATGTGGATCCTTTCCCATGTTCACTTTTAAAGGTCACATTGGAATCGAGGTTGTGTAAATGCTGTCTTACGATATTCAGTCCAATACCCGTTCCCTGCACCGTGAGCACATTACTGGCCCTGAAATATCTGTCAAAAATAAAAGGTTGGTCCTCTGGGGGTATGCCCAACCCTTTGTCGATTATATCAATGTGGAGTCGTCCGTTCCTCTCTGATACCGAAAGTTCAATTTCCGTATCCTCTGGGGAGTATTTAATGGCATTGTGCACCAAATTGGACAGGGACAGGGCCATGATCTTCTCATCAAACTCCACGGTTATCCCATCAATGTTCTCTGGGTATTTGATTCGCTGTCCCTCTTTGAGCAAGGTATTGGCATCGTAAACAACTTCATTGATCAATTTGCTCAAGGGAAACGAGGTAATGTTGTACTTTACCTTCCCCAGGTCCAATCGTTCTATGGACAAAAAATCAGTCAGGATATTGTCCAAGTATTTGACCTTGGACTTAATGGTCCCGATATGCTTGTCCCTTTTATCCTGTTGTTCAGATTCCGTATATTTTTTCAGCAGGGAAGTTGAAGTCAATATACTGGACAAGGGTGTCTTGAACTCATGTGATACCAAAGACAAAAACTTGGTCTTCAGCTCATTCAGTTTTTTCTCCGCTTGAAGGGCCTGCTGCAACTGCTGTGTACGTTCCTCTACCTTGTTCTCCAGTTGTTGTGTATAGTTTTTACGCTCCGTGATGTCCAGTACAATGGCAACGAACACCCTTTGTTTTCCCAAAAAGGAAAGTTGAAGGTGCACCTCCACTGGGTATGTGGTGCCATCTTTCCGTTGATGCACGGATTCAAAGACCACTTTCTCCTTTTTGCCGGACATCAAGGGGGAGACCAATCTGGTAAACACTTCCTCGCTGAGCTCTGGTTTGATGTCCAACACCAACATTTGACGCAGCTCCTCTATGGTATATCCCAAATTGTGTTGGGCACCCTTGTTCACATTGATGAAAACAAGTGATTCCGCATCGAAAACATAGATTTCATTCAAGGTTTCGTCAAAAATCCGAAACCAGTGCTCCATCGCTTCTTCTGCCTTTTTTTGCTCCGTCACATCCATGATCAGGGCCAAAACATATTTTTTCTTGCGCAATTTGAAAGGATTGAGGCTTATTTCCAAAGGGAATTCCCCTCCATCTTTACGGCGCCCTACCAAGTCCCTGCCCTTGCCCATTTGTCTGGCCTTTCCCTCATGCATGAAGTTTTGCGCCAATCCCGAATGATGGTCCCTTACCTTTTGAGGCAGTAAAATCCGCATAGGTTGGCCGATGAGTTCATCGTCTTCATAACCGAACAGGGTATTGGTAGTGGAATTACTGGCGGTAATGAGCTGCTGTTCATCGACCACAAGGATTCCTTCGGAGATGACCTCCGATAACATACTGAGCACATTACTTTTTTCAAATAGTTCCAAAACAATATATAAATTTACTGATCTTGGTCATGGGAGGAAAGTTTTTACATGACTATATTTAGGTTTTAGCACTAAAATTTAAGAAAATGTTGGATTCTAAAAAAGACCTTGGAAACGAATTTTACCAAAATCTGGGTAAATTATTCTATGCCATGGCCATGGCAGACCACAGTATACATATGAAGGAAATGGAAAAGCTCAACGAAGTGGTTCGTGACCATTGGTTGGAGATTGATGATATCGAGGACGAATACGGCACTGATGCCGCTTTTCAGATCATCTCTGTTTTCGATTGGCTATTGGAATACGAGAAGGACAGTGAGGAATTCTATGAGGAATTCGAAGCTTTTTACATGGACCATAAACTTCTTTTCACCTCAAAAGTGAAACAGCTGGCCATGTCCACATCAAGGGCCATTGCCGCATCGTTTGCTGGCAGCAATAAGTCCGAATTGATTTTGTTGGGACGTCTACAGTTACTCTTCGAAAAATAATCAAAGTTTGATGGTCATCACGGGCATCTTTGCGTGATTGGATACATTTTCCGCCAAACTGCCCACAACGAAATGTGCCAAGCCTTTGCGTCCATGGGTTGGGATGACCAATAAATCGGCATCCTTCTCAAAACAATAGTTCAAGATACCACGTTCCACACTGTGGTGGTTGTAAAAATCCACTTTGACATCTTTACCGATTTCCCCTTTAAAGGATTCCATTCTTTTCTCCACATCATCATGCCCCATAAAATTGGCGCCAGCTGAATTGATGTAAACAACCTCCAAGGAAGCCGAGAACAACTCAGCATACGTTTTGGCCTTCCGATAAACCGGAATGCACTCCTTGCCAAGGTCACAGGCCATGACCATTTTGTTGATGGTAAAATCCTTGTGCGGTTTTTTGATGACGATCACGGGCAGTTCAGAGGAACGAACCACTTTTTCCGTGTTGGACCCCACGAACAGGTCACTGAAGCCACTGGTTCCATGGGAGCCCATGACGACCAGGTCACAATTTTGTTCTTTAGCCACTTGGTTTACCTCACCGAAATCCTTGTAATTTTGAATGATAGTGGACACAGCGACATTTTGAAGATATTGCCTTTCCGTAAATTCCTTGATTTTTTCCTTGGCCAGTTTCAAAAAATATTTGGCCTCAGCTTCTTCGGCAATTTCCGAGTTCGCCAATATGGAATCGGACATACCGATCATATGCAACAAAACAATACCTGCCCCGTGTTGCTTGGCCAATATGGCAGCAACTTCCAAGGCATATTCGGAATAGGCTGAGAAATCGACGGGTACTAATATTTTTTTCATGACATCCAGTATTAAAACAAAATGGTCTTTATCCTTTTCACAGGAAATGGCTGTTTCCAAAGTTCCATTTCCTGAACCATTATGATCATTGATATTTTCCTTAAATATAAAACGGGGATGTCTCGATTCCTATGATCTTGGTCATGTCAAAAACGGCAATGATCATTCCAGTGCATCCAGTTTCTTTTTTAGGGATGCCACCTCTTGCTGTAAGTTTTCCACTTGCGTCAAAAGATGATGGATGGCCTGAATCCCTTCGGGATTGATATCCAATTCGTTGTGCAAACGCACCATTTTTTCCAGAAGGGGAAGGTCTTCCACATGAAGTCGCCCCTTCTCTTCCTGGTACTCCACTTGCAGAATCTCATACTCGTACATAGCGTACACAAAAGATTCCCCAACCCCATGGCGTTCACAAAAAGTCTTTACCGATATGTAGTTTTCCTGTTTCATGTCTCTTTATAGTAGGTTGGTTTTTTCCAAGGATTCAAATAACGATTGCTGCTCTGGGGTCAATTTCTTGGGTATTTTCACGGTATAGGTAAGGTACAAATCGCCGAACTGCCCTTCTTTCTTGTATTTAGGGAACCCCTTACCCTTGAGTTTCACCTTGGTGCCGTTGTCCGTACCCGGTGCCACTTTCAACTTCACTTTTCCTGTTAAGGTATCCACTTGTATTTCGCCTCCCAGCACTGCTTTTACCAATGGAATCTCGACCGTTTTATATAGGTTGGCACCGTCCCGTTTGAATGCTGTATTGTTAACTATGGAAAAGGTAATGTAGAGGTCGCCCGCGGGTCCACCCTCAATGCCAGGCCCCCCATGCCCTTTGATTTTGATGGTCTGCCCATCCTCGATACCCGCGGGAATGGTCAAGCGGATGTTCTTCCCATTTACCGTGAGTGTTTGTTTTTGGGTGGTGTACACATCCATCAGGGACAATTGAAGCTGTGCATTGTAATCCTGTCCCCTAAATCGTACCCGCTGTCCGCTGGCTCCGAACCCAGAGCCGCCTCCACCGAACATGGACTCAAAAAAGTCTGAAAAATCCTGGTCAGAGCCTCCGGAACGGCTGTAGGTATAGCCCGAATAATCGCGGGCATGCCCCTGTTGGGCCCGGGATCGTTTGGCCTTTTCAAATTCCTCAGCGTGTTGCCAGTCCTTTCCATACTCATCGTATTTTTTCCTTTTTTCCGGATCTGAAAGCACTTCGTTGGCCTCATTGACCCGCTTGAATTTTTTTTCCGCCTCCTGATCGTTGGGATTCAGGTCGGGATGGTACTTTCGTGCTAGCTTGCGATAGGCTTTTTTTATTTGGTCGGTGGATGCTTTTTTGTCCACCCCCAACACGCTGTAATAATCGATAAAATCCATAGGTCCGTACCGTAATCTTAAATTCGTTTCCCTTTAATTGACTCATTCAAATTTCGCTAAAAATCTTCTTTTATTCCAATGACCATTATCAGTGTCCTAACAAGTCTTTTGAGTCGGTATTTTCATTTTCATATGTTCCCGACAACATTTACCTTTAAGAAAAATCAATTCCCGACACCATGATCATCCATCAGTTTGACCAGACCAATTCCATACTCAATACTTTTATTTCAGAGATCAGGGACGTGGAAATTCAACTGGACTCCATGCGTTTCCGGCGGAACATTGAACGCATTGGCGAGGTTTTGGCCTACGAAATGAGCAAGACATTGATGTATGGGGCAAAGACCGTTCAAACACCTTTGGGCACCAAAAAATCCTTTCTGTGTTCGGACAAATTGGTGCTGTGTTCGGTACTCAGGGCGGGACTTCCGCTCCACCATGGGATCTTGGGTTATTTTGATGGGGCCGAAAACGCCTTCATCTCGGCATACCGACACCATCCCAACAACGACGATGCCTTTGAGGTCATCGTGAAATACTTTGCCGCTCCTTCCCTTGATGGTAAGGTTTTAGTGTTGACAGACCCGATGTTGGCCACGGGAAAAACCTTGGAAAATGTACTTGATGCCCTAAAGAGCCATGGAACGCCCAAACAAATCCATATTATATCCGTCATCGGTTCCAAGTCCGGGGTAGCCAAGGTGGAACGGGATTTTCCAAAGGACACCCAACTGTGGATTGCCGCTGTTGATGATGAACTGACAAGCAAAGGATATATCGTGCCCGGACTGGGCGACGCAGGGGATTTGAGCTATGGTATCAAACTGTAACGCCCCGCTCCCCTTACAATGGAATTTCAACCACTTCGTACATTTCGGGGATATGACAGTTCCACCCGAATTTCTCATGGATTCTTTCCCTATAAACATCCATTGCAGACCTTTCCCCGTGGACCAAAAAGACTTTTTCGGGAACGTTTTTTATGGAACCCATCCATGTCAACAGTTCCGCTTGGTCCGCATGGGCGGATAAACTCTCCAAATGATGTACTTTGGCCTTGATAGATATGTACTTTCCGTAAATTTTAAGTTCCGTGGCCCCTTCGAGCAGTTTTCGGCCCCGGGTCTCTTCCGCTTGGAATCCAACGAGCAGGATGGAAGTCGATTCCAAATCCCCCAATTGCTTGATATAGGTAAGCACCCGTCCCCCTGTGACCATGCCACTGCCTGCAATCACAATTTTGGGTCGTGGGTCATCAATGGTCTCCCAAGTTTCGGCATATGAACTCACGATTGAAATATGATTGCACATATTGTGGTATTCCTCCAAAGTAAGTTTGTGCCAACTTGGAAATTCCTCGAACACTTCCAAGACATTGTTTCCCATGGGGCTGTCCACAAAAATGGGAATGTTCGGAATCCTGTTCATTCTGTACAGTTTCCACAATTGATACATTAAGGACTGCAAGCGTTCCACGGCAAATGAGGGGATGATCAAGGTTCCCTTTTTCTGCAAGGTTTCCTTCACGAGCTCCGTCAAGATGTGCTCCACATCCTCCTCTGGGTGCAACCTGTCCCCATAGGTGCTCTCCACAAACAGATAATCCGCCCATTCGGGTTGTTTCGGAGGATTGAGCAATTCGTCCTGTTGGCGTCCCACATCCCCCGAGAACACCAATCGTTTTCCATAAAGGTCCATTTCGATATAAGTGGAACCGATAATATGTCCGTTGTACAAAAATGTTGCTGAGCAATTATCGGAAAGCACAACCGCTTTACCTTCTTCTATCTGCTCAAAAAACTTCAATGCAAAAGCTGCGTCCTCTTCGGTGTACAAGGGAAGAGCGGGGTCATGTTTGCTATAATGCCCCTCATTGGCCCTCTTCGCTTCCTCTTCCTGTATCTTGGCGCTGTCCTCCAGAATGATCCTTGCGATTTCGAGCGTGGGCGCTGTTCCCAAAATTTTACCCCGAAATCCATGTCGCACCAACAGCGGTATATAGCCGCAATGGTCCAAATGACCATGGGTAAGCAGCACATAATCCATTTCAGACACATCCACGGGCAAACGTTCCCAGTTGTGCTCCCGCAAGTCCTTTAGGCCTTGGAACAAACCACAGTCCACCATGATTTTGACCTCCTCGGTCTCCAAATAATATTTTGATCCGGTCACGGTTCCCGAAGCACCAAAAAAATGGATGTTCAATTTTTTCATGAGTATCTAAGAATTGCAAAGTGATTTCATTTCCTTTAAGATTCGTTGCTTTCTGCCATTGGAGACCCCTAAATGGTCGAGCAAGAAGTTGTTTTTCATCAACTGTCTGCACAAAACAATGTCCCGTTCCAACAGGAAATCCTTTTCCCTGCCGGACAAGAGCGTGGAGACCGTTATTGGGTAGAGCCGCAATCGGTCAATCCGTTCCTTGAGTCCATCCCCATGCGGATAATCCCAACTTAAAAGGTACAATCCCGCACACTTGCCGTATTCGAGGGCATCTTGGGTAAATCGTGTATTGGTGACCACCCACCCAACTGTTCGATTAAAATTTTTATCATTTTTTGAATCCAAAGGGGGCTTGACATCCTTGTACCTTGAATTGATGTACAATGGGACTTTCACATTGCATTTGAGTCCGTCCTCCCCATGGAATTTGCATTCAATGATATTCAGGGTGCCGTTTTTTGTGGCCAATACATCAATTTCATGGGATACGCATGTACCCTCCAGTATCTCCCCCACTTTGGTCTCATATCCTGAGTAATGCAGAATCCCACTGATGAACTTTTCAAAGGGGAAGCCTGTTGGGCCCAATTCGTAGATGGCCTTTTTCAATTTGTACTTGGATGCGTAGACCGATTCCTTCTTCTTCAAAAGGGCGAAGGCCCGATTGTAGATTTCCCTAGTGGAAATGCCAGGATAAAGTTCGTCTTGGACACGTTGCACAATCTCCTCCACCATTTCTTCTGAAGCTCCACTGAACTGAAGGGAGCTTTTTAGTTTTTCCATGGAAAAATCCACTTTTTCCCCTGTTGACTTGGTAATATGGAAATGCTTGGTTGCCATACCACTAATTTACATACGAAATGTAACTTTTAGAAATATTATATCATTTTAGCGCTTGTTCGATTTACAGTCCGCAAGGTTATGGACTGGATATCCGAAGCGGAAAAAAGATAAATTGAAAACACCTATATTTATGAATATTCATGTGCAATAACGGTAGCAGGATAGATATTCCAATACAGTTAGATAACCGCAACTCACAGTATGATAAAAAATAAAAGTTGGTTTTACACGACCATAATGATGGTGCTCATTTTGACCTATTCCTGTAAGCAGCAAAAAGACAATGAATGGATATCCATTTTTAATGGCGAAAATCTAAAGGGATGGTCCCCAAAGTTCACAGGTCAAAAATACGGGGAAAATTACCTGAACACCTTTCAGGCCAAAGATGGCAAGTTAGTGGTCAATTATGATGCCTATGAAGAGTTTGACAACAACTTCGGTCATATTTTCTATCAGGAAAAACTTTCGAGTTACAGGTTGCGATTGGAATACCGCTTTGTCGGAGAGACGGTAGCGGGCGCACCATCTTGGGGCTATAAAAACAGTGGGGTCAAACTCCATTCGCCCCATCCTTCCGAACTGCCCCTTGACCAAACATTGCTGGTGGCTGTCGAGGCCCAACTACTCGGTGGCAATGGTAACACCGAACGGTTCACGGGCAATGTATGCACCGCTGGAACCCATGTTGTCATGAACGATAGTCTGATCACACAACATTGCACCAATTCCGACTACCCGGCCATTAACGATGCCAGTTGGGTAAAAATGGAAATTGAAGTACACGGTAGCGAAAGAATCATTCATAAAATCAATGACCGGATAGTCATGGAATACGCCAAACCACAATATGACGACACTGATGAATTTGCCCGTGAACTCATGGAAAATGGTCATTCAAGGGTAATCAGTGAAGGTTATATTGCACTTCAGGCAGAGGGTCATCCCGTTGAATTCAGGAAAATTGAGTTGATGAAACTGGATGAGTGATTGTTCAACCCATCTAAAATGAAGGGCTTGATGGATAAATCATCCGTATATGCCAACTTCGTATTTCACCATAAAGCTCCAATAAACAATGTAAACCTGTTTTGCGAATCATGAAACGGCATTCCCTGAAACATCCACTTTCTTTACGGTCCTTCCTTTTTGAATGGCCAATCTAGCATCTTCCAAAACCAAATATAGGCAGGGTACGATAACCAATATGATCGCTGTAGCGAACACAATACCGAATCCCAGTGAAATCGCCATCGGAATCAAATAGAAGGCCTGACTGGAAGTCTCCAAAATGATGGGTGCCAAACCTCCAAAGGTGGTCATGGTCGTTAAAATAATGGGACGGAACCTCCGCAACCCGGCTTCGTGGATGGATTTGTAGATGGGGTCACCCTCCTTTCGCCGTTTATTGGCATAGTCTATCATGATCAGGGAATCGTTGACCACCACACCGGATAGTGCTATGACCCCCATCAAACTTACCAAGGAAAGATCGTAGCCCAATAATATATGTCCGATTACAGCACCTACGATTCCAAATGGAATTGCCGTCATCACGATCAAGGGTTGCACATAACTGCCAAAGGCAATGGCCAACAGCGCATAGATCAAAAGCATGGCTATGGCAAAACCTGCCCGTAGCGTACTGGTACTTTCCCGCATATCTGCCTGACTTCCTTCAAACGTCCAAGTTATCCCTGGAAAATCCGCCCTTAGTTGGGGCAATGTCTCTTCCTGCACCTTGGCGATTACCCTGTTCACGGAATTGGCAGGCTCCACGTCCATACCAACATTGACCACTCTTCGACCATCCCTACGGTTAATGCTGGTAAATGCTTCACGTTGTTGTACCTCGACCACATCCATCAGGGGAACTTCCACCCCGTCCTGGGTACGAATCAAGAAATTTTCAAGATTTTGAATGTCCTTCCGTTCTTTCATGGGGAGCTTTACACGGACTTCAATTTCATCCATACCGCGGAGCTGCCGCATGGCCAAGGCCCCAAAAAATCCGTTCCGTACTTGTCTCCCCACTTCATTGGAAGTCAGGCCAAGATTTCTTCCCTGCGGCAAGAGTTTAAAGTCGTATTGTAATTTTCCTTTGTTGTAATTATCCGTAACGTCACGCGTATTGGAAAAAGCTTCCATTCGCTCCACAAAGGCCGTACTTGCCTTTTCCAACACATTGATGTCGTTATGGCTCAAATCAATACTAATGGCCTGACGTGCACCACCAGGTCCACGTTCCGCTTCAAAAGTGATTTGGTCCACTCCTTCAATATCGCCAATATTGTCACGCCATAGCGCAATGACCTCCCCTGCGGTAATATCCCTTTGGTCCGGCGGTAACATCACAATTTCCACATCGATGAAGTTCTGCCCCCGAACATTCGTTTTAATCCCCTCCGCAACCTCGTACAGATTATGTTCTTCAAACATTCTCTGGGTAGCATCGGATATATCATGGGCCACCTTGGCGGCTTGGTCGGGCGTAGTGCCCACGGGCAAACGCACCCCAGCCTCTATTTCATCGGCAGCCACTTCGGGCATCATGATCATTCCCATGTGTCCACTGTAACCATATCCCCCCACAATCAACAACAAAGCAATCGCGCTGGACAAGGTAATATAGCGATGCTTGAGACATTTGTCCAATAGCGGACGGTAGCGTCTGTCCACAAACTCATTGAATTTATTGGCGAAGGAACTTTGCCAGCCTTCCAGTTTATGTACCCATTTATTTTTGCTCGGGTCCTTTTTTAAATGGGCCAAATGAGAAGGCAAAATAAACAATGCTTCCAAGAGCGACACAGCCAATATCACAATAACCACAGCGGGCAAAGGCTGCCAAAACTTACCTGTTTCCCCAGGCATGAAAAGTAAGGGGACAAATGCAATGATTGTTGTGGTAATACTGAAAACAACGGGCAGTGAAACATCCTTAGTGCCCGCAATAGCAGCTTTAATGGGACTTAATCCCTTTTTTCGGTATTCGTACACATTTTCCCCGACCACAATGGCATCGTCCACAACGATACCGAGCACCACCAAGAACCCGAACATGGAGATCATGTTAACGCTAATTCCGATAAGCGGTAGGAAAATGATTCCTCCAATAAAGGAAACGGTCATTCCCATCATAACCCAAAATGCAAGACGGTACTCCAAGAAAAGTGTAAGAATCAACAATACGATGATAATGGCCAAAACTCCATTTTCAGTAAGCAAGGACAATCGCTCGCGATAGTCGGATGCCCTATTGCTATCCGTACGGAAATTGACTCCCGGCGGCAGTTGAAAATCTTCCAATATACCCATGGCCACATCCTCAATTTCCATAGGCGATTGATCCCCTATCCTAAAAATCTGGAGCTCCACATAGTTTTGTTGGTTGAATTGTCCATGAAAACCAGTTTCCACGAAATCATCGGTAATGGTGGCAATATCGCTAAGACTGACCTTGGCTCCGGATGGAGCTGAAACGATGGTAATGTTTCCATACTCGTCCGCCCATTGTTTCCGTTCCTTCATCCGAAGCAAAATCTCCCCGCTCTGGGTTTGTACGGCTCCTGCGGGAACATCATTACTACTTTGACGGATAATATCGGCTACCTGCCCAAGGGTCAGGTTATATTTTTGGAGATTGTTTCTCGTGATTTCGATTCTGGTCTCGTAATCTGGCACGTTATTGAGCTCTACTTGGGTTATTGCTGGATTGCTCAATAAAATGGTACGTAAACGTTCGGCAAGTATACGAAGTGTCCAAATATCCGCTTTTCCATAAAGGCCGATTTGAAGTACATCCCGCTGTCGCGATCGTAGGCTTACCTCGGGTCGTTCGATATCATCGGGAAATGTTCGGATACGGTTGATGGCCTGATCGATATCCTGAAAAGCCTTCATACGTTCGGAACCTGCCACTAGTTCAATACTGACCTCGGCCGAACCTTCATTGGCTTGGGAAACAATCTCTTTGATCCCTTGCACACTCCGGACCGCTTCCTCCACAGGTTGAAGCACACCTTGTTCCACCTCTGCAGGCGATGCTCCCGGGTAGGCCACGGAAACATCCACAAAATCAAGCTGGAATTCTGGGAATACCTCCTTTTGGATGGTGTACATGGTAAAAATACCTCCTCCCAAAAGTATCAGCATCAATAAATTGGTGGCAATGGAATTTCTGGCCATATAACCAATGGCCCCTTCTTTTCTCACTTTTTTATCCGAATCCTTTTCCTCCATCATAGCATTTTTTAGTCATTTTCCTCTTCTGATGCATCTTCGGAACGTGTCCGCAGTTCTATTCCGTTGGTTACCGTACTCAAATTGGTGGTCACAATTTTGTCACCATCCGAAAGACCTGATTGTATATAGGCATATTGGTTATCGGTAAGTATGATGTCCAATTCCCGTATTTCCAATAAATTGTCCTTCATGACCCACGCCGTTTGATTGGTCCTGACCAAATCCCGGTTGATCCGAACCACATCGGGAATGGAATCTGCTTGAATATTTACTTCCACAAAAGTCCCTATCATCAATTTGGGAGCTTCTTTCAATTCATCTGTGGTTGCCAACGGATCTTCCACCCGGACCAATACCCTTGCCAATCTTGTTTGATTGTCCAAGGCCCCAATTTGTCGGTCCAAATATCCGACACGTTGTGCTCCTGAAGGCCATGCAGATGAATTTTCTATATGGACTATGGAACCTTTTTCGGTGTTCGATTCAGGGAATTTCAAATATTGTAAACGGGAAACGGGCACAGTGGCCGTTACCCAATAGCTATCTGTTCCCACGATTCTGCCCAAATTATCCCCTTGTGCCACCTGACTGCCCACGGTTACATTTTGACTGAGGATATGGGCATCGAACGGGGCCCGTATCGTGGTACGTTCCAGGTTCAACTGAGCTTGGTTCTTGGAAGCCCTTGCCGCTTCTATAGTTGCTTTTACAGCGTTTAATTGTGGCTGACGGAGCACCAATTGCGTTTCGTTATCAGAAAGTGGGTTGTCCCCGAAAAGGGAATCGTTGTTGATGAGCTGTAAATCTTGTTCGGCAATCTGTTGGCGTCCCATTTCGGTGGCCAGAGCTGTTTCGGACTGCAATAATTCGCTCTTCCGGAGCTCCAAGGTATTTCTGTAGTCAGAAGGATCTATCTGTAACAAGACTTCTCCCTTTTTCACAAAACCACCAGGGGTAAATGCCGGGTCGCGACGAATGATCTGGCCCGAAACCAAGGGACTCAGCGTAACATCCTCTACAGGCTGTACGGTACCTGTGGCCACGATGGTCGGGGCAAAAGTTCCCTTTTCCGCATCGACAACATCCACCAAAATAGCGGTCTCTATACTGGCTCCTTCGCTCTGTGCCTCAGGTTCAGTGGAAAATATCAAGGTGGTCACCAATATGCCTCCCATTAAGATGGCCAGACAGATGTATATTATTTTTTTATTGCTCATAGAGTTCGTCCAATTTACTTTTTTGATCTTCTATTGTTCTTCCCGTATCAAACCCACCGGCCAATGCCCTGTACAATGCAATTCGTATTTGCACATGCTGCAGTTGGGCGGCCACATAATCCCTACGGAGTTGTTGCTCTTGGTCCAATCCCAAGAGCACATCCAAATAGGGGCTGAATCCGTTCAAAAATTCCACCCGTAATTGTTTGTTGCTCTTTTCGGCAAGTTCCAGTTGCCTGCCAATATTCTCGAGACGTTCGGTCTGTTTTACATCTTGAACCAAAGCATCCTCCACCTCCCTAAAGGCGACCAAAGTGGCCTGTCCGTATTGATACAACCGCTGTTGTTTGATCGCAGTTGTCCTATCCACCTCGGCATTGAGCCGTCCCCCATAGAATAGAGGGGCCAAGATGTTTCCTGCCAAGGAATAGGCCCAGTTGTCAAAAAGGTTATCGAAATTATTGGAACGGAGCTGTCCCCGTCCACTTAGGGAGATCCGTGGGTATTTGCTTTGCACTGCCGAGGCCAT
>CETR01037573.1_pt1 | contig 27190 bp, 29 predicted proteins | sample 531281 | NCBI WGS metagenome assembly CETR01 (sample SAMEA2622568, study PRJEB7988) | marine metagenome | biome: marine biome (ENVO:00000447); feature: mesopelagic zone (ENVO:00000213); material: "saline water (ENVO:00002010), including plankton (ENVO:xxxxxxxx)" | depth 696 m
GAAGATACTAAATTTGATGAAATTGTAGTATCTTGTCCCGCAAGTATTGTATTACTTGTAATATGTGTATTACCAGAATTAATTACTGTATTTGTAGAATCTGAATGTACAATTAAATTTGCTTTTAATGTGGTATTTGCATCAACTGTCAAATCTGTACTATTTACATATACATTTGCTCCAGAAGTTATAAGGTTTGCTGAAAGTGTAGTATTTGCAGAAACAGTTAATATACCAGAATGTCCTTTCAGGTTTTGTACATATGCATCTTTCCAAGAAGCAGAAGTATTTCCTAAATCATGTGTTATTGTAGTATCAGGAGTAATATCTGAACTTAAATTTGCAATAACCCCATTTCCTGTCATGGTAAACACACCATTCACAGAAACATTACCATCAACAATTACATTTTTAACTACACCTATACCCCCTTTAAATACTGTGCCTGCAACTGTTGAATTTGAAGCAGTAGTAATATTGGCGTATGTTATTGTAGATTCTACATTTGAAAAGAATTTCTCAATTGTAATTTTTTTATTGGTAGGTGTTCCTGCAGGGTCGTCCACTATCAGAAGGATATCATCCTTACTGACAGTGGTCATTGCAGTAAGACCCGAGATACGTTTATCTGCCATAGTCCTACTTTATATAAAAATTAACCGTTGTCAGAGTTATGATGATTACCATTCGATGTGGCCATCAACCAATAATCTGTTCCATTAATTTTTGTTTTAATTTTGGCGTCATACTGAATTGCAGACTGTACCACATTTGCAGTATTCAAATCAGTTGTAACTAAAACATTGTTATTACCAGTCTGATGAGCGTTTTCCGCAGTGTTTCCACAATGTGCGGCGGCCACAAAACCACCAGTCACAGACCCTAATTCAAATAAATATCTTACTGGAAATGCAGCAGGTTTTGCTGCATCGGCATCAGCACCACCAGTATCATCTAAACATAAAAATGCATCAGGATTCACCAAGCGGGTAGCCGCAGAATCATCCATGACTACTTTTATACCATATGCTCTGGCCTCGGCAGCTGGGTGTCCGCCCGCTCCGAATCTTGATGTCTCAATTGTTGAAGCATCAGCACCACCTGTAATATCAACAGTAACTAATGTTCCCGCTACCACTCCAGTAACGTTAGCATCCGTTCCATTGACATCTGCTTGGAATTTCGCACCATACAAATTGTTAATCGTTCTGTTGCCTGTGCCTGTTGCTTTCGTATGATTTGTATATGAACTTAAAGCAACTGTATCACCAGTTGTTGCATCATAATCTACTGTTAAAGTTGATGAAGTAAATGCTCTGCCTGAAGCATCACCTTGATTTGATGTATGTTTTAGATTTCCGAATAAATTAAATACGGAAACACTTTTATTTATAGGACTACCTGTAGGGTCATCAACCACATGCAAAATATCATCAGATGCAATTGCAGTTGATAAATCCGTCAAGGCGGTCATTTTTTTATCAGCCATTGTTACTCCTAAGAATGTTGGGACTCAACCAAGACTGTTCATTATATAAAGGAACAATAAGAGGGATGTCTTATTGTTCCTCGTTTTCTTGTTCGGTCTTGACCTGGTTTTCGTTTATTAATTGGTCTAGAACTACTCTAGCACCATGTAAACCACTTAATTCATATTGTATAGTTTCTTCTCTTTTATTTAGTTCTTCTTTTTGACGAACAATACTATCCAAGTCTTTAGATTGTTTAGCAAACAGTTCATCAATTTCAACTTTTTTCAATAAAAGTCTATCTACAAATTCTTTCTCGGTGTAAGTCAATTCATCATCACTTAACAATGATATATTACCTTCATTCAAATCCATAATATCTCCATTAAATATTGTATATTAAAAATTACCCATTTTCAGCGAACTTCACGCTCGGTCGGCCATGGCTGAGTTTCACCTTTGTCCGCGAGCCATGTAGCAAACCCTGCATTTGCCGGATGATTCCAATATGGGTCAATTCTCCAAGAGTCAGGCGAGCCAGTATGAATTTTACGATGCTCCGCCCAGTCCTCTATAACTCCTCCATCAAGCTCAACCTGCCAAGCCTTAAATCCTTTACGAATTAAAAATTTCGTTTCAACGCCATCTATATTTCGTGTTCCAGCATTTATTATTTTCTCTGCCATTTTATCTTCTCCCAAATCCTATATTTATTAATTGTTTAACTGAATTTTTAGCATTAAGGGGTGTATGTAATACACCTATTCCTCCACTGTCTCTCCATTCACCAATATTTTTAGGATGGTCATCAATTAATATATTAGGTCGACCATCTCTTCCATCTTTAGCAAAATGTTTTTTATCTTGTCTATGGACTGTATAAACTCTTGATTCATCTATTTTTAGATATTTTTTACACCATTTCTTCTTATCTATAGATGCTTTATCAAAACTAGACCTAGGAGACGCACTTAATATAAAAGGGTCATATTTACGAATGAAATTCCATAATATTTTCCAGTCTGGCATAGGGGGCAAATTAAAGAAAAAATCGGGATGTGCATCTAACAATTTCCATCTAGTATCTCTATCTGCTTCCCTAAAATCCATACCTAAAACATCAGCCGCACCTCCTAAAAAATCAACCAATACTTGGTCCATATCGCAATATATTTGAGGAAGATATACTTCTTCTGATAACATTAAATCCTTTTTGCAACCGCTTCTATATTTTTCCTCATTTGTTCCATTGCACCATTTAAACCATATCTCTTAGAATATTCATCAGCATATTCTTGAGGAGTTTGATTTTTTACAGATTCATTATAAACATCACCAATTTTTTTCACAATCTGGTCATCAGGCCCTTGGTCTCCAATTACATGAGTTTGTTCAGGAGTTGTAATGTTTAATCCCCATCCTCTAGCCAAATCAATAAACATTTCCATATCTACATTTGGTCCCATAAAATTTCTTACATCTGTTTCAGTAATTGTTGCAATAGGCCCATGCTCATGTTCTATTCTATAATTTGGAGTATCTTCAATTTGAAATATTTGAAAATTTTCAGGGTATTTCACAGAAACTCCCATCAAATATTCAACCATATGTTCAAATTTCCTAAAATCATCGCTACTATCTATTGTCACAGCACCTTCTTTAATAATTTCATTAGGTTCACCAGGAGTATCTTTTTTATATTTTTTTACCAATTCATCTGTCCCCTGTTCTCCTGCACCACTTTGTCCATCAACAATTATATTTTCCTCTTTCATAAGTGATATGAGTGTATCAAGACTTCGAAAATTATATCTATAAGCACCAGACCTAGTTTTCATTTCTACATCATATCTTCTTGCTTTCTTATGCCATTCCCCTTCACCTTCTAACATCTCATCTGTTACAGTTAGTTTTTTATCAGAAACAATTTGGCCGTTACCTCTTGGAAATACCTCTAAAGTTTTTCCTTCTAATTCAACATAAACATACTCCAGACGTCCATCTTCACGTTTTACTCTAACATTAGGTAATCCTGATTGCTTAACTTGACTTATAATATCTTCGATTAGTTGGTGCGTTTTTGCTTCATCTATATGCCGTTGCTTCAACTTATCAATTTTAGTAGTAAATTTATCTACAAAGTCTTCAGAAGTATTTCCAGGAGAAGAACCTCTTTTTTCCATTTCCTTTTCAACACGTTTATGAAAATGCTTATTCGCTGGTGAAGATAGGTCCATTGAGGAGAATTTTTTATGCAATGTTTTCAATTGTGCATCTGACTGTCTTCCCATTTTAGCATCTTCATTAAATTCAATATCTTCTTTTTTCTGTTTATCCTTTACCCTTCTATCAAGGGCAACTCTATGAAACTTAATACTTTGGTCAGTCCTTTTACGTGCCTCTTTACCGCCGACATCAATAAAATTTTTATTGACTGAAGCATCATCTGCTTTTTTTCCTGCCACTTTAGATGCTCTCATTAAAAATTTTGAAGTAAGTTCATTTACCCATTCAACATTTTCCTTTTGATTATGTTTGGCATGCATTCTATCGGTATAATTTTTGGAAATCTTATATCGTTTTTGACCATCTTCGTGCGATAAATGCCCACGTTCATCATGTCGTTTATTGATGGCATGTAATTCTTTACCATGCGAAACTTCTCTTGGATTACTTTTATCATGATATTTTTTCCAAGCATATACTGCGGCTTTACCATGTTGGTTTTCACCTTCATACCGTCTATACTGCTTATCGGATTCTTCTATATCAACTTCTTCTGTTTGATTATGTTTGGCATGCATTCTATCGGTATAAGTTTTAGAAATCTTATATCGTTTTTGACCATCTTCATGAGATAAATGTCCACGTTCAGCATGTCGTTTATTAATAGATTCCAAATCTTTACCATGCGAAACTTCTCTTGGATTACTCTTATCGTGATATTTTTTCCAAGCATATACTGCGGCTTTACCATGTTCATTTTCTCCTTCATACCGTCTATACTGCTTATCAGCTTCGTAGATATCATTAGGGTTCTCCCTTGCTTCCGCCAAATCAATATCTGTTCCTCCACATTTAGGACACCGAGTGCTTGATGTTGGTTTAGCTTTCGAGAACTTTTTACCACATTCCTGACATTCAAGTTTTACTTTTTCTGTCAATTCAACTTCTTCTTTGTAATTTCTTTTATATTGAAATGTGATACCATATTTTTGTTCTACAAATTTCCATCCGAATGTCTTGGCCATAAGGTCATGCACAAACTCTCTTGGGTCTGTATCTTGAGGAATTTGTTTTTCACTTGGGAGTTTTCCTTTTAACAATACATCTGCCGTTGCGAGGAAATCATCTTTATCTATACTTGGAGTGGTGTGTGCATAATCCCTTAATTGTTTACCTACACTTTTAATAACTGATGCTGTTGGCGTTGGAATGGCTAATTCATTCAATTGTTCTTCTTTTTCTTCTGCATTAATCTCTTTACCACTATAAGGGTCAACTTCATTATAATTTGCTACCATGTTAGCATAAACATCTTTCAATGGGTCATTATTTGTAAATGCCCCATCATTAAAAGTATTTATTGCAGGTCCATCTAAAATAACATCTTCCATTTTAATATTCTCCTCTGGTTTTACTTCTTCAATATACATATTGAGTTCGTATTGTTTATTATCTAGGTTTGCAACTTGAACATGCAATTTTTGTTTCGTGTCCGTACCTAATATATAACGATTGGTTTTGCCGCTAGAAGGTTTTTTTGGACCTGTTGCAACTTTATTGTCAATCTCATTAGGGTCGACTGTAGATCCTCTCTGCTTTGCAACATCATATGCATGTTGCATTGCGGATGAAAATGTCTTATGATATAATTGATACTTATTTTTGGCTCTTTCTTCAATCTCAAATTTTTCTTTAATCAAATCAACTTTGACTAAAATATTGGTAACACTTTTACCACTTTTGTTTAATTTAACTGTAGCCTTTTGTTTAATTCCATCTCCACTTAAAGTAGTAATTTCACCAGTTTCCCCCCAAAATTCGCTATCATCGTTAACAAATTTTACTTTGTCGCCCATTTTAAAATCACGAATACCTTCATCAATCTCAACTTCTTCATTCATTCTCACATAAAACACTCTACCAGGTTTAATTACTTCACCACCAACCTTTTCAGCATGTTTTTGTGCTTGAGTTCGATTAGTAAACTTATATGCTTGCATATTCTCATCACCTTTGAAACTATACCCTTTCCCCATTTTAGCGGACACAACATCTCCTGTATTGAGTTTGACTGTTCCTAATTTTCCTTCATCAATCTCAACTTCTTCTTTCAATCCTTTTGGTATCTCATTATTTGAGGTTATTTCCCATCCCCGCACGGTTTCATCTGCTGTATTATTTTTTGGTTTCTTTTGTTTTCCACCAATCTCATCTACAGACATACCTTTCCACCTTTTATTTTTTTGTAGAGCATCGGCTCTAAAATATGTTCTTTCACCACCTCCATAATCTTGATGATAAACTGTACCCGCTTCCCATGCTTCATCAATTCCAAGGTCATCTATACGTTCTACACGTTCCTTAATAGGTTTTCCGTCTTGTAAGATAATACCATTCCACCTCTTTGTCCTCATGTCTGCTAGATGTTTCTTAGCATCTTCTAGGGTATCATGGTCTTTAACTGTAATCTTACCTTTTTTAGATTTTGCCAATTTAGTTTGGATTGGGCCCTCTTCTAGCTCAATGGCCATTTCATCAATCTTAGCATCTTTCAGCTTTGGTTTTGTATTAACTTTATCTTTTTTATTACTCAATTTCTGTTCAACTTCTTTTTTTTCTTTGGTTTTTTTGAGAATCAGTCTAATTCTTTTTACTTCATCTTTAGAAAATTTAGGCATTTGATTTCCTGAATCTTCTGGAGGAGGCGGACCTTCCTCTTGTGGAGGCGCAGAAGCAGTCCCACCATTACCATTTCCATTACCGTTCTTCTCGGCTTCTTTAGCCTCTTTTTCTTTTTTCTTTTTATCGTCAGGGGCTTCCCCTTTTGGATAATGGTGAACATGCACATCACCCTGTTCTTTTATTTTTTGATATGCGTCTGCAAGTGAGTCAGTTTGTGTAAATGCCCCGTCATGAAGTGTATTTAATTTTAACATAATTTTTTCCCTATAAACTAGTATACATTCCTGTTACCTCGGTGAATACATCTTGTAGTGCTTCTGCATATACACCCTTAACTGTTCTTATAACTTTATAATTTAAATTTCTAATTCTACCAAAATATATTGTATAAGTATCATCTGGTTCTAACGTAATTTTAAGATGATTCACTCCAGCCGAATTCCTTCCTATTTTCATGCTCAATGAAGAATCTTCCTTACTAAATGTCAGGTTTTTAGCGCCTGTCATTGCCATAAATTTTCTACCTCCAAGTTGTTGTAATACAACTTGATGGTCAAATGACGATTCTTTTAATGATTTTGAAGAAAGTTCCTTGACCCATTCAATATTTTCTTTTTTATCTGGTAATCCATGTTTATTATGTTGTGCCCAAGCAAATGCGTATGCTTTCTTTTCTCCAACTTTCTTTTTCAATGATTTTACTTGATGCTCTCTACCAGGAGGCGCTTCTTCACTACGAATATCCTGCTCTTTATCAAGATATCTCTTTTCTCTACCAAGTGTTCTGCGAACTGTCACAGATTTTCTATCTCGTGCAGACCTAAATCTCTGTCTTTCCCTATTTTTTGTCTGAGCCACACTAGATGTTGTTGTAGTATATCTTCCTGTTGGTGTAGATACAACAACATCCGTTGATTCATCCATTTCCATCCAAAGTTTAAAATCTTCATTTATATCATTAGTCACTTTATTATCCAATAAATATTGATTGATTTGTTGAATTGCATATTGTTCTTTTATCTGCCCTATTTCATGTCCAAGTTTAAATTTCTTTATTGATTTTTCATAGATGGATTTTAATATAGAATATGCAATACCAGAAACTTCTGCCTTTCTTCGTAAAACTGATTCAACATTTACTGGTATTTTTTCTGTTTTAAACGTATCCGAAAATTTAAATTCACTTATTGTAACTTTTTCAGGAGCAACTTCTGATTTAATCTTTAATTTCTCTCTTATTGCTTGCAATTTAAGTCCTTTCCTAATCTCATTAAACAAAGATTTGGCATCCTTTTCAGACAATCCTAGTAGACCTTGTTGAAATTGTTCAAACTGGCCTTTTACTGCAAAATTTCTCAATTTTGAAGCAGACATTCCTGAAACACCTTCTGCATCAGGGTCTCGTTCTCCTGCTGATACTATTTTTATATTATCAAATTTATAAAAACCATGAGCTTTATCCTGACCATTATACTGATTTAATAATTTATCAAAATTCGATACTCTATCAGAGCCAACAACCATTATTATTTTTTTGTACCCTTTATCATATATTGATGCAGCAGCATGTAATGCAGTAGTTTCTTGCGGAAATGTATGTTCATTTACCTCTTTACCAAACATTTTTTTAGCATAATATATTTTACGTTCAAAAGATAATGGATTTTTCTTAGTGTCATGTGTAGAACTAAGATACACAAACCAATCAGCAGAATTTTTATTTGCTACTTCTTTTAATTTATTTAAAAGTTTTTCATGTCCAACAGTAGGAGGATTCATTCGACCAAAAGTAAAAACTGCGGTCTTTTCTCTACTTATACGTTCATGTAATTCTTTTAATTTCATAATAATATTTATTATCCTCTAACTGCTACTATAGCCGGTACTGTTCTAACCGGAAACTTTGGGCGTGTTGGTGATTTTTTCGATCCCAAATGTCCTAACTTCTTCGTCACTTTAAATGATGGTGATGGCAATTCTTCTTCTATTTCAGAATTATAAGGTATTAATTGTTCATTTTCATCAATATAAAATCGTTTACCTCCATGGTCTACAATAGTATGAGAGGATTCAAATGCTTCTTTTTGAGTTTTTTTCTTTTTCTTGAAGGATGCTAATACACGTTGATAAACTTCCTTATTATCCATAATAAGTTTAAGCAATTTATCAAAAATTCTCATAATCATGAGTCTTTGTGTTATTGTAGGTGTTTTTTCTGCTTCAAGGTCTTTCATTAATTTAACAAACAAAGCAAGCTCATCTTTGGCTATAAGACCATGTGTAGCTAATCTTCGCAATCTACTATCAACATCTTCAGTAAGTGCAATATCTATCATTTTTCCTTCAAGTGTTGTTAATAGTTCTTGTTCTTGTTCTAGCATTTATACTCCCGTTGACCAGTTTTTGGCGGCATTAAAATTTTGTCTTGAAAATTCAAGGCGGTCTACCAGTTTCACATACTGGTCTGATTTCAATTTATCAACTGCAACAAATCCCTCAGGATTTGTCACTTTAAACCCTTCATCATCTTGTATAAAAGTTTTAGTCAATGTATTAACCTGTTCTAATTTTCTTAAAATCATTATCTTACATGCAATCAATAAATTTTGCATTTCAAAAATTAATGCAAGTTGTCTATGGTTATACTGAAAAAACTTTAAAAATTCTTTATGTAAATATTGTTTTTTTAATCTTGCTTTTTCAGTCTTGAGTTTCAACTCCTCTTTATTTAATTTATCTTTTAAATATTTAATCAATCCTGTAACATGACTCGTAGGATTATCTATCGGGCGTCCTTCTCGTATCTTTGTATTTGTATATGCTTTAATTTGTATATTAATATCTTTATGATTTTGAATATATCGTAATACATCAGGATTTAATTGTTTAAATAACCGTCCAGCACCCGATAGAATTTCTGTAATCTGTGCCGTTTCCTTATCCGTCATTAACGCAGAACCACTTACATCTTCATATTTTGCATCTCTGAACCAAACATTTGGTGTTTTATTCATAGTTGAAACATCAACATCAAAATTTGCATTCATTTCAGGTAAACTATCACCAGTATATCTAGTATGAAATACAATGCCTAACTTTGATATTGATATTTGTTTAGCCAACTCACTGTTTTTTGGAACTGCATAAACAATAGTATTTGGTTTAAATATTATGTAATCAACACCATCTATAGTTTCATCTTTGAGTTGTTCAGGTATATACATCAAATCACCTTGTATGACACCTTCAATATTCAACTCAGGCAAATATTGTAAACAAAGTTTAAGTTTATAATTTAAACTCTCATAACCATCCCCAGGATGATTTATATCAATATCTTCTACTGTATAATTAAGTTTCGCAGTTTTTGCAAAAACCCCTTTTGTTCCTACAAAAAACTTACCATTTTCGGGATTAGTTCCCGCAAAAATAGCAGGCGCACCATCCCATTTTACGGTGATGCGGACCTGCTTTCCACTTTTTGTAGAACCAGCCAACATATCTCTCAATCCTCTAAGAAAATGTATTGATTGCCTGGTGCCATCAACTCCATTATTAAGAACCTCATCTTCAATATGCTCAAGATGTAGATTTTTATCTTCTTTTAAATATTGTTTGAAACTCTGCATAATTTCCGCATAACTCGTTTCAAACTATTTATGTTTATTAAAGATTCAGGATGGTTGAATTAGGACAGCTTTTGAGAGGGTCGGAAAAGGAAAAATGGGAAGGAGGAACATTAAGACTATTAGAACAATAACTTGCATTCAGTTTACCTACAAATAAATCTTCTATTAAAATAGGGTCACCATGACGACAGGTCCACAATATTTTAAAGCAAATCCAAGCTGGATGTCCAGTGTCTCTTAAATGCAAATAAGGTGCAAGATAATGAAATTCTTTTTTATTTTGAGTCATCTCCATCATTTTTTGTTGATTTTTTATATCTGCTTTAAATTCTGAAAAATCTGTATTTTGAACGACTTCAACTGTTTCTTCTCTAACTAATTCAGTCTTACAATCTGGACAATCTCCCTCAACAGTCATTTCACACCCTAAAGGACCATCACACGTTTGAACCAATTTAGATTCTTTAATAGTTGTTTTTTTCCACTCTGGGTTGGAATTTGCCTTAACAACAATTGCAGTAGAGGATTCTTCTGAATTATCATGAATCACAAATGGGAGTTCTGTGACCTCTTTAGGTTTAGGTTCAAGAGATTTGAATATAGGTGGTTTATTTGGCTCTATTACCACCAACCATTGTTTGCCATTTATCTCTATGACTTTAGTTTCTTCAGCATAGATTTTCACATAAAGAAATGGAATACCAAAAAATAATACTACTAATAATATTAAAATAAAACGAAACATATCACCTCATTTAATTGAGATTAACAAATAAAGAGTATAAAAACTCTCACGTACAACTATATTATATCAAAATGTGTCAACAGTGTCAAGTATTTTTTTCAATCCTTCACCATTTATTTCATATTCTCCTACTTTTTCTGATACATCTTCATCACCTTTAAATACTTTCATATCACTATCATAACCATCATCTACTGGTATTCCTACCATAATAACATTATAACCTTTATACTCTATATTAACAGAGAATGGCTCTCCTGGAGCAGACGATACTTTTATCATGTGTAATTAAACTCCGCAAATTCTTTTTTAAATTTCATTTTACCACCAGTAGATTTATCAAACAAAGGTTCATCATTTTGTCCACTATTTGATGGATTAAAATTGCCTTTTTTAGCTTTTTTTTCCAACATCCTATCGACCAAATCATCTTGTGCAGATTCTTCAAGGTCATACAGTTTCATTTTAGCCCTATCAACACCAATTACAAATCTCTTCATACTCGTTGGGTCATTATATCGATTTTTAAGTTGTTTAACTAACATCTGATTCAATCCTTCAAGTTCTTCAGTTGATATAAGCGCAAACATTAAGTCGGCCGTTGCAGGTAAACCAAAAGATTCAGATGTATCTTCAAGACCAACATCGGTACTTGTAAAACCAGACCTCGTAGTTTGCGTAGCAGACATAATGGGCACTCCATATTCAACTGCCATACCACGTAATTCCTCAGCAATAGATTTAACAAATACATAAGAATTCACATTCGCACCTTGCTTCAATCTAGCTGATGAACAAATATTCAGATAATCTACAAAAATTATTTGCGGAACAAATTGCCTTTTAAGTTTCAATTCTCCCAATAAATTACGAAAATGATTTGTATTTGCAGCCGCAGTTGGATACTCTTTAACAATTAATTTACCATCAGTAACTTTACTAATATTAGCAACTTTTCTTTCATACAAATTTTTCGGTAATTTCTTCAAATCGTCAAGCGAAATATTCATAAGGTTTGCATCAATTCTTTCAGCAATTTTTTCTTCTGCCATTTCAAGTGTAATATAAAGAACATTTTTACCTTGAGACAAACAACTTGACGCCATGTGACACATGAACAAAGATTTACCAACACCTGTACCAGCCATAACAATATTTAATGTTTTATTTGGTACCCCACCTGATGTTATCTTATTAAAATATTCAAGGTCAAATGGTATTCTTTGTTCAATTTTATGATAAAATTCATACCTTTCTTCAGCATCTTCAATATAATCATGACCAATATGAGGGTCGAAACAAACTGCAAGCGCATCAGATAAAATTGCAGGAATTGCTCCTTTATCTTTTTCAGTTTTCTTCTGACCATCAATTATAGAAATTGATTCTAAAACCGCATTATATATTGCTTTATCTTGACAAAATTGTTCCGTAGTATCAATTAGCCATTGTATTTCTGATTTATCATTCTTATTTGAATCATATACATTCAACCTCTCTATTAAACTTTTAAATTGGTCTTCCTGTAATTTTGAATTTTCATTAAGTTCAATTACGAGAGATTCTTTGGTAGGAGATATATTATATTTTTGTATAAACTTATTAATTTCTTCAAATAGAATTTTATCAGTATGCTCAAGAAAATAATCATTTTTCAAGTATGGTAATGATTTTCTTACAAAATCATCATTATACAACAGGTTTTTTAAAATCGTATCTTCTAGTCTTTCCATCCTCACTTTCTGTTTTTTTTATATTATCTTGAATAACTTCGATTAGAATATCACCAATTAGAGTTTCAAATTCTTTTCCTTCTTCATCAGCATATTGTTTATTTACAATATCTTCAGGTATTTCAAGTATATCATACTCAAACTTATATGTCAATGTACCATCTTCATTTGGTTTGTCATTAACACCAAAACGATTATATTTATAAATTACATCTTGAAATTTACCTTGTTTAATATGAAATGCCTGTTGTTCATCATCTTCATTTTGAGGATTTGGAACTATATCGTACCATTCTGTTAAGTTTTTTGTATCAGACACATCCATCTTTCAGGTAACGGTTTCTTCATTTTCTATCACTTCAACAGATTTTTTAGAACCATATAAAAATTTTTCTTTACAATACTCATCAATTTTTTTCATAATATCTTCAGTAAAATATGTTTCAGGCTCTTTCATAATTTGTTTACCAAACATTTTTGAACCATCAGGCAATTCAAAACGTGTAGAAACTTTCTTGAAAATTTCTACTTCTTCAGCAAGTTCAAGCATACCATACCAACGGTCTAATCCTTTATCATAAGTCACTAGTGCATCAACTTGCTTATTTTCCACAGTCAATCTAGATTTCTTATTTTTACAATGAATTACATTACCAATTACTTCTGTTCCATCTTTTTCTTTTCTTTTTGAAAGAAATACAATATTACTTGAAGCATAATAAAGTCCTGTACCTCCACCCATTACTTGTTGTGGAAACATCACTCCAACTTGACTATATGTATGATTTGTAACCAATACAGGAACTTTTGCTTTTCCTGCTTTAAGTGTCAGTACTCTAAATGCGCCTTTTACAAGGGCGGCTCTAGTCATATCTTTTGTTTCTTTTCCTTCAGCAATATCACCTACTTCTTTTGAAGTTGATAACATACCAAGACTATCAAGACATATCATCAATGGTGGTCTATCTTCACTAGCAAGGTGTTTATCAAGTATTTTTGTAACTTGATGAGCAAATTCTTGTATAGTCGCAACTGGTAAAATTACCATACGAGAAGTATCTATTTCTCGTTGCTCAATCATCTGTTTAGTTATAGCAGATTCAGACTCAAAATAAAGAACACCACCGCCAAGATTATCTGACAAAAACTGTTTGACAATACCAAGTACGAAAAACGTTTTTCCTGTAGCCGTTTCTCCAGCAAAGGAAGTAATTTTATTTGACGGTAATCCACCATAGATACTTCCCGATAATAACGCATTAAGAGCATAACTTCCAGTATCAATAAAAGATTCAACATCACCTGCTTCAACTCCGTCGGCCACCAATCCAGCGTATTCATTTCCAGTCTCCTTAATCATATCTTTCAAAAAATCCATTATCACTCCTTAAATAAAAAAATCTTCAATAGTATTTCGTTTTTCATGGTCCCAACCTACACAATTCAAAATATCTTTCAATGGGCCGAGAAACGTCTTTTCAAATTGTGCATTATAATCTATAAATCTATGTAAATCAAATTCTTTAGGTAAAGTATTACCCATACTAATAACCGTATCTCCAACAGGATTCGGTATTTTCAAATATGAAAACTTAATCTTCTCTCCTTCTTGAATTATCTGATATTTTCTAGTTAATTTATGTTCCTTCAATAATTTATTATGTATGATAGTTCCTTTCACATGTATTGGTGTTCCTTTTTTATATAACATTGATGGGTCACTATACTTCGCAATACCTTTAACTGAACGAGGAAACGCAACATCTTCTGGAGGTAATACTTCAAACTCATTACGAAATCTTTCGATAAAATTAATCATATCATCTTCTGTATCATTCATCAAAATCTTATATGCATCAACCAGTTTTTGTCTTACAATAGCAGGAGTAGATGACTTAACAGATTCAAGACCTTTCACTTTAACCTTCGGTTTAGAAAACCTCACACCCTCACTATCATGCACATTAATTATATAATGTTTCTTGCCTGTCCAAATTGCTCTATCCGCAAGCACTTCTCGTTTCATGTTCATCTTTTGCTGATAAGCATTCATATAATCACTCAACCCTTTAAAAGACCTATCTATACACTCCTGTACTTTCCCGTCACACACTTTATCAAGAAAATCTATTACCTTTGGAATATCACTTGTATCATCAAACACACTCTTCACTAGGTCATCTAAACAAACATATATTGAATCAGTATCTGATGCAATTACATAATCTTTATCTTCAGTTTTAAGTATTGCATTTAAATACTTATTTACATCACGTTCAACCCATCTTGTAGCTAACTGTCCACCAGTTGTAATTGCTTCTGCTTGTCGTACATCAAAAAAACGAAAATATTGATTACCCAAAGCACCATATGCAGAATTAAGTTGAATCTTTCTCGCCATTTGCATATTGTCAAGCCTTGCAACCTCTTTTGATATTTTTATACGTTCCGTTGGATTCTTCTCTTTCTCATATAATTTTTGAGTTTCAAGCATCTGTATCTTAAACTTCGACCTCTCATTATACATCCTTTCCATCATAGCAGGAAGAAATCCCTGAATATCTCTACGAAAATGATAACCATTTGCCGATATTGACAAATCCTGCTGTTGACAATATGTTGTATCAATCTCACGGTCCAACAATTTATCAACAGATACAGGCTGAGGAGGATAATTAGGCACCATTGTTTCAGGTGAAACATTATATTGCATAATCAAATGAGGATACAAACTATTCAAATCAAATGACACAACCCAATTATATGCTCCTGGTTTCGGCTCTTTTACATACGCACCTTCATATGGACTATCTTTGAAAGTATTTTTCTTTGGAGGAAGGACTATACCTTTATCTCGCAATTCATTGTAAATCAATGTATCCCACATTCTCACTTGTGTAAATACATCCGTATAATTCACTTTTGCATCATATGCAAGAACAATAGCAGTTTCAATTAATTTCAATTTATCTTCAAGTCTATCAACAAGGTCAACATCTTTAATATTATACTCCATGAACTTTTGAAAGTCTTGTTTATATAATTGATGTAAACTACCAAATTCTGAATAATCTAACTTTCTATCACCCAATTCTACATGTGCTATATGGTCTAATCTATAATTTTCTTGTTGTGTATAAGTAAACTTTCTATACAAATCAAGATAATCAAGAGTAGCAACACCCACAAGTTCAAATGCTTGTTGCTCTCGTGTACCTCCAAACCCCATTTGATTTACTGTTCTTTCGCTTACAAATCTCCATGGTGATAATCTTTGATATTCAGGTTTATCGAACAAACGATTCATGCGATTAATCAGATACGGTATATCAAAAAATTTTACATTCCAGCCAGTTACAATATCAATATCAAGTTTCTCCCAAAATAAAAGAAATTCTTGCAATAAATGAGTTTCATTATTACATCTCATGAAATGCACATTTTCTTGATTTGATTTAAATTCTCCACATCCAAATGAAAAGAATTTATCTTTAAATTTTACAGATATTGAAATTATTTCTTCTTGTGCTACTTGAGGGTCCGGAAAACCATTTTCAGAACCAGTCTCAATGTCAATATTTGCAATACCTATTTGGGAAATATCATATGACAGTGTACCTGGATAATTATCAGTAATGAAACAATAATGAAAATTAGTATTACCATAAATTTTGAAATTATCTATATTTTCATATTTACGAATAAAATTTCTTGCTTCATTAATCGAACCACAAGGAATTTCAGAAACACTTTCACCTTCAAGTGTTTTCCATTTAGATTCTTTTGTAGAGGATATGTATAAGGAAGGGTTATAATCAACCTTTTGATTGAAATGATTTCCCTGGTCGTCAACACCACGAAAAAAGATTTTACTTTTTACATTTTGAACGTTAGTATAAAAACTCATGGACCAAAATTATAATATCTATATTGATAAGGACTTTTCAAGTTCATATAATACATCATAACACAATTACATAAGTTTGTCAATTCAATATAAGGCGTTCATGGCTTCCAAGGTAAATATTTACCTTTAGTTTTTTTATTAATAATTAATCCAGTATGTCGATTTGTTCCATCATTTCTATAAGAACAATGAATCCAACCACTATTAGGGTCGTCATCAGGGTCATGAAACTCTAAAATAATTTGGTCAAAATCTAAATTTTTATAAATCCAAGTCGCTAATTCTTTATTTGATAATCCATTAATTTCAAAATCGGCAGCCTGGCCCTTTGCATGTTGTGACCTTGCAGAACTTCCTACTGCTTCACATAATTCAACACATCTATATCCAGAATTAATCCTTACAGATTTCCCATAATGTTCTCGGACAGGTTGAAGTATATGACAACAAAGATTCGTTAAATTTATAAGTTCTTCTGTACCTGGTTTATTTCCAATATTTTTTCTAATAGCAGTATCAGAAAATGTCATTTCTTTTAAAGAAAAATTCTGTGTTATTTTCAAGTCTGCCCCTAAAAAAAGGCGGTCCGAAGACCGCCTCTAAAGTTATACCACTTTATGTTCTACAATTTTCACTCCATCATTGATAGGAATTTCCCGAGGTTTCTTTTCCTCTGGAACAACTCTTTCCAAGTCAATAGTAAGAAGCCCGTTATACAGGTCTGCACCCTTCACAACCACATCATCAGAAAGTATGAACTTTCTGGAAAATTGCCTCATTGCAATTCCACGATGAAGGAATTCATCTCCTTCCTCTTTTTCAGAGGGAACAGTCTTAATTGAAAGTGTACCGTCCGCCACTTCTACCTGTAAGTCATCTTTAGAGAAACCAGCAAGTGCCATTTCAACTTGATATGCATACTCACTAGTTTTTTTAATATTATAAGGAGGGTATCCTGTGCTTGCAGTTGCACTAGAATCAACATCAAATAAGCGATGGAAAAAAGAATCGAATCCAACACTTGCTTGGAACGCCTTTTCAAACTCTCGAAATGACGTTAATGACATCTGCCTTGATTGATATGTTGTTGTACTTAACATCGTATCTCCTATATTAGCAAGATTAATTTTAGAGTTACGCATCGGCTAACTCCGTATGGCGATATACCACAAATAGAGATGCCCGATTATCGGCTCATCTCATAACTACTATAAAACTATTTATTAAATATTATAACACAAATATCGAATTTGTCAAGCTCCTGTAGACCCAAAGCCACCATCTCGGTCAGTTTTTTGTCCTGGTCTATGTTCTAGTCTACTCATAACAAAACTTTCTGTCCTACGCAATTCTGCTTGTGCTATTCTTTCTTCATGATAAATCTCAATAGGGTCATCAGTAATATTTATCATAATACAATTACATTCTTCTACATAATCTTCATCAATAATCCCCGTATTATTTGCAGTGATTAACCCTTTTTTCAATGCATTACCTGAACGAGGATGAACCTTAATATAATATCCTGCAGGTATGTCAAATATTAATCCTGTAGGAATAAGATATCTCCATGAAGAATGCATAACAAGACGACCAGTATCTAATATAATTTCTTTTTTATGATTGTATTGATTATAACCAATTACTGTATTGCCCTCTTTAAGATAAGATTTAAGGTCAAAACATGCAGATTTTTCTGTTGCTAACGAGGGTATTTTTATATCATCATGTAAACAAAATACGCCTAATTTTTGTTGTATTTTAATTGTATCCACGGTACTCCAATTATGTATATTATCACCTATTATGATTTTTTACCAATATTATATTTAGGAATAAGTGTCCACTCTTCTTTTTCTGAAAATGATAAGATTTTTAATTGATTTAAAGATACAACAAGGTCTTTTGTTTTTTCTGGATCTACTATTGTAAGTAATTCCCACTCTGCTAAAAGATTTGTAATTGTATTTCTTCTTGCTACATCATTCTCTGAAAAATTAGTAGATTTCCCATCAAGTGCAAATAATTCCTTAAAATGAACAATATAATATTTTTGTTGTTTATGTAATATGTGACAAGATTGATAAAGGGTCTGGTCTTTACGTGAAGCAACACCAATACGAGTTAGCGTTTCTTTGATTTTAAGGAAATCATCTGATTCCTTGATTGTGACCTCTATCATTTGTTCAATACCATAAGTCATTTCAATCCTTTCATCCCACCCTTATCTAACACCTGTTTCATGGTCTCTATATTTTCAGAGGTCAATAAGGGAAATATTTCTTTTGATTTTTTAATACTATAGCCATAATACTCCATAACGATTTCAAGCAATTCAGATTTCTCTGATTTATACCATTTTGAATATCGTTTTTTCTTCCTTATAATATTTAGTAGATACGTATTTTGCAGTTTTTTATCAAGATGATGCCGAGTATTCATATCATTTGCATAAATGACTGTATCATAAAAATATGAAAGGCCGCGATTAACAATAAAAGGATTATATTGTTTTTCAACCTGATGTTCAATATCATCAACCATCAGGTCTTTTTTACCATAAGTTATTTCATTTAAAAAATCAAAAGGAGTCATATTATCCTAATTAAATTGACATTCTACCATTACCTCTGTAAGACAAGCCACTAAATTTAATTCTTGATCTGCTACAAATGCAGATTTATATTGGTAATCTGCTAATATTAATATTAATTGCGGAATTGAAGATTGTTGGACATACTCAGATGCAACATCATATATTTTACGAAATATTTTTTGAGGGTCATTATCTACATTATCCACTACCCACTTACGCACTTCATTGAATTTTTTTTCTTTCAATGCCCACATTAATTCTTTCAAATTAACTTCAGCTACTTGTGAAAGAATACCTAAATCAATTTTACCAGATGACGAATATTTTTGAAGTTCATTTAAGACTCTCCGATTATCTGGAAAATGTTTCATAATAACTTCAGCAACTACCTTTTTATCGTACTCAATTTTCTCCGTATTTAATATATATTCTATACGTTTCATAAAAGCCCCTGCCATAGCAGGTTTCTCAACATTACCTATTTTAAATTCAATAAATTGACATCTTGAATGTAGAGGTGATATTATACGATTTGCATAATTACAAGTAAATATAAATGTACAATGTTTCTCAAATTCTTCTATAAATGCCCTCAAAGCAGGTTGAGTGCTTTGAGGATTAAGATAATCTGCTTCATCAAGTATGACAACTTTAGGTCCACCATCGAAACTCATAGTGGATGCATAGCCACGAATTTTTGTCCGCAACACATCAATGCCTGATTCTTCAGAACCATTAATAAACAGATAGTCACACCCAACTTCATTACAAAGTGCTTTTGCAATAGTAGTTTTACCAGTACCAGGACCACCATTCAATATAAGATTAGGAATACGGCCTTGTTTTTTTGTGCCTTCAAATATTTGTTTAATGTGTTCTGGTAGGATACATTCACTTATTGTTTTTGGGCGGTACTTTTCGCACCACACAAACGATTCACGGTGTTGCATAATATTATTTCATTATTAATACAAAAAAAGAGATTACTCTTCAAAGTTTGAATTCGGCTCAATTGCTACATGATAAGTAAGTTTACCATCATCAGATTCAAATTTAGAGAGTCCATGAGCAGAAATTGATACAATATAATTTTTACTCATTAATTTACTGAAATTTTCTACCTTGAATATCATAGAAAAAGTCTTATCAGTTTCACCAACAACACAAATATTATATTGATCACTCATTGCATTCTTACTTTCATAAGCAACAAGTTTCATTTTTGAACCATCACCAATCACTGCAATTTCTGGAACTTGGAGAACCATAGCGGCTTTTACAACTGCATCATATACTGTGGTAGACATATTAAATGATACATCAACCGAAGGTAACGCTACCTCTTTATTAGGTGGGCGAACTACCAAACTAGCATCACAATAAGAATAAATCACCTGCGATAAAGTAGCTTCAGCGGTAGTATTTCCACTAGAAATCGTCAACTGTTTTTCATCAAATGTTACTTCAGGATTTTTTTCAAACAATGAATGTGCCCCAAGTAATTTATTAAGGTCATAAATACCAAAATCTGTAGGAAATTCCTCTTCTACAGTTGCATCCACTAGAATAGATTTTTGTGGAGATACTGTTTTAATTGTGCGTCCTTGTTCAAAATAAATGCCATTATTAATAGCAGAAAAATTTTTAAGTACAGACAATGTTTCTTCACTTAACTTCATATTACTCCATATTTTAGATTAGTATATTATATTATAATAGTATAACATCATATTTTATATTAGTCAACTTTTCTTCTTTTTTAATTTAGTCCTCCTCTCTTTTCTCGATTCACTTTTTTGTTGAATATTCTCAATTTCTTCAACCGCTTTAGCATTTTCAATAATTGTTTTTCTTTCTTGTCTAATATCCTCTGCTTTTTTTAAATTGTTTGCTGCCCAAGTATTTGTAGTATCTATTCTACCAAGGTCCGCCATTGAACCATCAAAGACATAAGTTCCAATATGACCCAATTTCATCCAAGGACAAAGATATATTTTTATTCCAATATGTCTCGCCAATTGGCAAAATGCATAATCTTCAGACAAATATCTATCAGACGAATTAGTAGCCCCCATTGGCATATATTTTTCATTATCAATTACAGTATCAAAATATGCATGAATATATCTGTCTCCAGTAAAATGTTCTGACCGATTATGGTCTGGTTTATAATGAAATTGAGGGTATGCATTTTTCCATTTTGAAAAAACTCCCCTTTGGGCCATAAAAAAACCAGTTCCTATTTCTAAAACTTCTACAGGCTCATTAATTTGCAATTCTTTTGTTCCTTGTACTGGATTAAAAACAAAATCTCCTGTAAAATTCGATAATTCATTTGGGTCTTCATCTGCAATACCTACATCAACTGCGGTTCTTATTCGTTCCCATGCAATACATTTTTTACCATAAGGACCTCCAATAATAGGTCGTTCATCATTGCAAAGTACCGCAAGTGAAAGTACATCCTTCGGATTAAAATTAATATCCGCATCAATAAACATTAAATGTGTAAATTCTTCGGCTCTCAAAAATTCATCTACTAGATAATTTCTTGCTCGTGTAATCAAAGATTCATTAAATATAAAAAAGAATCTACATTCAACACCATAATTTGCACACATAGTAGCCAAGTCAATACAGGCTTTCGTATACATTCCAGCACACTGTCCAGCAAACATTGGGGTTGCTACAAATATTTTTTTCTTTTGCAAATCACTTGCTTGTACTTCAATATGCACTTGTCTCCTTAATATGGGCCTGCAATATTATCTGCACTTGTACGTCCTCTAGTAAGACTGGAAGGGTCTTCATTAGTCGTTTCAGATACTGTAACAGTAGGTATTGGTACAATTTTAGGATTTAAAACTTTTAAATATGTTAAGATATTTTCTGGAATTGTAACCTTATAAGGGTCATTATCATGTCCCGTTTGATTTTTACCTTCTTCCACAAACATTTTTTCTACTTCCATATCATCAACTATCATGGCATATCTCCAACTTCGATATCCAAAATTTTGTCCTGGTTTCCATACTAACATATCCATATCTCTAGTAAATTCACCACTCCCATCAGGAATCATTTGAACTTTTTCAATTTTCAAACTTTCTGCCCAAGCATTTATTACAAATGAATCATTTACTGAAAGACAATATACTTCATCAATTCCATATTCTTTATACTGGTCATACAATTCTTCCAAATTTGGAAGTTGTTGTGTACTACAAGTAGGTGTAAATGCACCTGGCAACGAAACTATCAGTACACGCTTACCTTTAAAATAATCTTCAGCAGATTCATCCCACCAATCGGGACCTTTACGAATCTTCCAGCTTATATTAGGAACTCTCATTCTTCTCCTTTAAATGTTCTACTAATCCATAATAATCTCCCACAAATTTACCTTTCATAATAATTTGAGGAACTTTTTTAGATTTAGTTGCTTTCATCAATGCTCCAAAAAACCATTTATCGGAGTCAACAACTGCATAAGGCAGGTTTTTCTCATCCAATAATGCTTTTGCTTTATCGCACCACTCGCAATCTGGCACTGATTTATGTCGGACAATCACATTTCCGTTTAATTCTATATTCATAATTTCTCACAAGTAAATACAAAAATAGGAGTCCTATTAAGGACTCCTATTTTATTTATATGTCAATTAAAAAGGTGTTAAGTCGTCAGAATCATCTTCACTTCCACCTCCTTCGGAAGACTCTTCTGAAGGTTTATCAACTTCACCATCAACTTTAGTGTATAAGTCAAGAAACGCCTGTTTGGTTTCATCATCAAAACGATTAACACAAAGTTGTATTGCCTTCATTCGGTCACCGAAAATCTTAAATGCATTTACGATATGAACAAGACGCCTTGTGGCAATAATTTCATCAATTCCACCATCATAATATGTCTTACGGATGATATCTGCCCAATCAACAAGTTTTTGAGCAAATCCATCATCAAGACAACCAAGTGATTGCATAATACCAATGAGTATCTTTTTCTCAATAGAAGGAGTAGGATACTCTTGCTCTATGGTAATCGCAAATCTTTCAAGGAATGCCTCATTGAGGATGTTAGTGCCAATGTATCGGCCATCATCAGAACCTTTTCCTTTGGTATTTGCGGTAGCAATCACATTAAAACCAATCTTGGGTTTGACAAAACGATTTATTTTTTTGACATAAACACCTTTACCCTCAAGTACTGGTTGCAAACACATTATCTTATTTGATGCAAGGTCGACCTCATCAAGAAGCAGAACTGCACCACGGTCCATTGCTTGAATTACAGGACCATCTTGCCAGACGGTTTGACCGTTAATTAAAACGTAGTGACCAAGAAGGTCATCTTCATCAGTTTCAATTGTAATATTCACTCGGAACAATTCACGTTTAGCTTTGGCACAAGATTGTTCTACCAAAAAGGTTTTTCCATTACCAGAAAGACCAGTAATAAATCCAGTATAAAACAACTTGGATTTAATAATGCTATGAATATCTTTAAATTGACCGAACGGAACAAATGTCAAATCATTTTCAGGAACAAAACTAACATCTTCAGTATTGGTAATAGATACAGGAACCGAAGGTTCAATCTTAGTGACCTTATCATCAATTTTTGTAGCAACCATAGTAGGTTCTGCGGCCACAGGATTGAAGGTACTTTCACACATTACAACTGAACCATTAGCAGCCACTTTAGGAAGGCGATACACACCACGTGACATTCTCAAAGTATCATCCTTTTGCAACCACTGTACGGACAAAGTATTATTATACTTGGTTTGCAATTCTTTAATGTCCTTTGTAGTAATCTCTTCAGTATGTCCTTCAGAAATTGCCAAGTCAACAAACTGTTTCTGTTTTTCAGTCAAGTTTGCATATGTCATATATCCTCATTACGAAAGGGTTATAAAGTTGCATTACTCACTCACAGATCATATTATACAGAAATTATTCATCATTGTCAAGTGTTTTTTTTCTTTTCTAGTCAATCAGTTTCCGGAAACTGCCGGTCCCAAGATTTAATCATAGAATCAGAAATATCTCTTATTTTCATTTCTTTTTGAAATAAAATATCCCCCCATTCCTTTTCTGAAAATAAATTAAGTTGAATATTTTCTCTATGTCTTCTCGTTTCTTGTTGGTTTTTTATATTATCATACTTTGCATATTCTTCTGCATAATGATTAGGCATTTATTCTCCTTATAATATTTTATAGTGTAATTCCTCATGGCGGAAAATGCAATTCACCATCTTCCATTTTATCATAAATCATTGTTCTTATAGCTTCTAAAGTATCTTCAACTGTTTTAAATTTATGACTATCATATTTAATCCAATCTCGACATACTTGGTCTATATCCCAAACAAGTAAAGCCCAATCCATACCTTTATTAGCGGTATGATATTGCCCTTCATCTTTTGGTAAATTAAATTCTAGAATTGCTTTCATCTTCCTCCATCCAATATCTGCACCAAAAATGTTCACCACAGGCATCTATTTCAGTTTGGGGATATCCATTCTCTATTAACCATTTTTCAATATCAGTTACATCATCTGGCAATACTTTTGGAAACCCATATTTCCATCCACTAGGTGGGTCTATTATTTTAACTGTTTTCTTTTTTAAGTGTGATTCCATTATGATATTAGTTCAACAAATTTATTAAGAACCACACGATTTTTTAATTTTTTACGATTCATTTTCTTAAAGGCTGTACGGATCACAGACTTTGTTGCTCCAGCACTAACTTTGTCAAGTTCTGAATCACCATCAACTTGTAAATCTGCACCATCTTTAATTATGTATAAATTATCATAACCATCAATATCAGTTACAATACATTTTTCTTTACGCCACATGGTTTTAAACTCATCATAAGATGTGTTACCATCAGAAGGTAAGTAATTACCTAAGCTATGGCGCTCAATACGATTAACGAGAAAGAAACCAATGATATTAACTCCAACAGATTTACGGAGAGAATTAAAAAGCATTTCAGTCTGTTTTCGGTATCTTGACCGTCTGGCGTCTACAATTTCGGTTTTTGATTGACGGTCACGGATAGTCAACATATCACGTTTTCCAATATGTCGTTCTTTCTCATCTCGGTCACAGTAAGAATTACAACTATGAGAATCTCCGTCAGTCAAAAATACTGAATTAACAATCTGAACATCATTATCTTTTTTAAATTTCCGAATCAAATCATGAGCGGCAACAATTGTAGCATTTAAAGGAGTCCCACCAAGACTAAACATTGGAGCAATATCAGGACAACGATTGTAGGCACTGTATTTGAAACGGCAAGTATAATAGTCACGAATATTAATAGCGTTCCAACATGCTTTATTAAATTCAGTATTAGACATTCTATTTGAAAATAACTGAATCAAATTAAACTTATTTTCCATTATCAAAGTATTAGGTCCCTTCTCCCAAGAAGGACTCCTTTCAAGGTTTTCGTCCCAAGAATCAACACGTTTTGCAGGTTCTCCCAGCTTTTTGGCTCTTGCTTGTTTACCGCCCATCCATAATCGGTCAGTAAATGCATAAACATCATACGGAATCTGGACTTTTCTACAAAACATAACTAAAATCATTAACTGTTCCATTGTTCCAACCAAATTGCCTTGCATAGAACCAGACCAGTCAATGAACATTACCAAACCATGACTCTTACCAGATTGAACCGTTGCAATTTTCTTAAAAAGATTATCAGAATATTTGTAAGAATACAACTTTGAAGTATTAAGCAGTCCAGTATTAGCACTTGCAGTTCTTTTATACTCATCGGCCTGTTTTTTCATTTCAAATTCCTTTGCAAGATAATCAATAATCGATTTATTTTGCTCACGGAATTCTTTGAATACTTTAGGAGCTTCTCCCCAAGACTCCTCCCTACGGGAGAGCCGTGCCTTGCCATATGATTCACCATATGCATTCACATTACTTACATAAAATTCTTCAAACTCTTTCTGAACTGTTTTATAGTCCCATATAATTTCATCAAGAATAGGCTTGGGAAGGTCGACATAAATATATTTCTTGTCTTCCTCCCCATACTGAATTATGTCATTTAAATCTTGTTCCCTTTCACGGAAATATTCATCAGTAATTGAACGAGGACCAACTTTAGAGTCCTTATCAACTTCACTACCATACCCACCTTCAGTAGGTTCTGGAGAAATTTCACTAGAATATTTTTCAGACTTTTCATCTTCTTTTTCAAACTCATCTTTAACTTTATCAGAAGAGCCGTTTCCATTTTCAATATTAGAATCTTCTTCAGAATTTCCAGATAATTCTTCATTTTCTGAATCACTATCAGATTCAGAACCATCAGAATCAGACCCATCAGAATCTTCTTCTTCATCGGAGTCTATAGATTCACCTTTCATACCTGAATCACCATCAGTATCATCAGCCTCATCTCCATCCCAATCTATAGGAGAATTTCCATTCTTATCATAATCATTAAATTCATCCTCATCATCATTTTCATAATAATCAGAATCAGACATCATTGTCATATCCTGATTATCAGTTGAACTTTCATTTTCGACACAATAATCATAAAGACGATTTGTAAAATCAACAATTTCATCAAAGGTCTCAAGTTTCATCAATTCATCAACCCAACCCATTTCTTCTTCAGAAAATTCAATTCCCATTGATGCCCCACCTTTTGTATGAAGGTTAATGCGGTCAATAAGAGATAATGTATCAACATCAGTATGTTCAATTCCAAAAAAATCTTGTCGTAACAGTTCTCGGTATCCGAGAATCATAGATTTAGATGCACCAGGATATTTTCTTTTAATTTTCTTCTCAATACGAGCATCTTCAGTCACATTGAGAAATGATTTGTAACCTTTTCCTCTATCACTACCAGTAGAATGCCACCCATCAGCAGGAGTATTCAATGCATGACTAACTTCATGGAGAACCAGCAAATCATAAACATCACCATCCATCCATTTGAATATTGGGAGATATAGTACTCGTTTTTGAGGGTCAAAAGCGGCAGTCCGATAATTACCATGCTCAACCATGATATTTTCGGTAGCAAGCAATTTTGCCAATATCGATTTCGTTTCTCTAAGGTCCATTTGATATTTTTCAGTTAATGTGTCTCACTCACTCACAGATCATATTATACAGAAATCTTCAAAGGATGTCAAGAGTTATTTTT
>CETR01125833.1_pt1 | contig 26996 bp, 29 predicted proteins | sample 531281 | NCBI WGS metagenome assembly CETR01 (sample SAMEA2622568, study PRJEB7988) | marine metagenome | biome: marine biome (ENVO:00000447); feature: mesopelagic zone (ENVO:00000213); material: "saline water (ENVO:00002010), including plankton (ENVO:xxxxxxxx)" | depth 696 m
GTATAAACCATTCAAAAAACGATAGCATCTTTTGGAAACAATACTTAATGTAAGCCATCTCACCAAAAAGTTTGGGTACCTCACAGCCGTAAAAGATCTTTCCTTTACCATTGAGAAAGGAAATGTTTACGGTATTCTGGGACCTAACGGAAGCGGTAAATCCACAACCTTGGGCATTATTCTCAACGTAGTGAACCGAACTTCGGGAGAATTCAGTTGGTTCGATGGCACCACATCCACCCACGAAGCCTTGAAAAAAGTAGGCGCCATTATAGAACGTCCCAACTTTTATCCTTACATGAACGCCATCCAGAATTTGCGTTTGGTCTGTAAAATAAAGGATGTTCCTGAAACCAAAATTCAGGAAAAACTGGAATTGGTAGGCTTGTGGGATCGTCGCAATAGTAAGTTCAAGACCTATTCATTGGGGATGAAACAGCGTATGGCCATTGCATCGGCCTTGCTGAACGACCCGGAAATATTGATTTTGGATGAACCCACGAATGGTTTGGACCCTCAGGGAATCCATCAGATAAGGGAAATCATCAAGAAAATTGCGAGTCAAGGCACCACCATTTTATTGGCCTCCCACTTATTGGACGAGGTGGAAAAGGTCTGTTCGCACGTCATCATTCTCCGTAAGGGCGAAAACCTGTATTCAGGACCGGTAGACAGTATGCTGGCGAGTCATGGCTTTTTTGAATTGAGGTCCAATGATCTTGATCAACTGCAGAAACTATTGGAGAAAAGTGCCAGTTTCGGAAAAATTGAGAACTTCAATGGCACGCTCACAGCCTATCTAAAAGAGGAAATGGATGCCGAAAGCTTGAACCAAATGCTCTTTGACAAAGGAATCGTGCTATCCCATCTTGTGAAACGAAAAGAAAGCCTCGAAGAACAATTTTTAACCTTGACCAAGAACCAATAATCAAAAAACGAATGTTACGTCTCCTACAAATAGAATTCATAAAACTTTGGAACAATAGAGCCAGCAAGGTGCTGATCATCTCCTATTTTGTGCTCCTCACTTCCATTGCGCTGATTGCGGCCATAAAATTTGATATTGGCCCTGTACAATTTCACTTGGCCGATCAAGGGATTTTCAATTTCCCTTACATCTGGCATTTCAACACCTATGTCACGGCTTTGTTCAAGCTGTTTTTGGCCATTGTCATTGTCTCCATGATGTCCAACGAATACAGCAACAAAACCATCAAGCAAAATCTTATCGATGGATTGTCCAAAAAAGAATTTATTCTCTCCAAGGTCCTTACCGTTATCAGTTTTGCCTTGATTTCCACCATATTTGTTTTTGTGGGATCCTTGATCCTTGGGCTGGTTTATTCCGATTATAATGAAATGTCAATCATTTTCTCTGATTTGGAGTTCTTGCCCGCCTTCTTTTTTAAGTTGGTCGCCTTCTTCTCCTTCTGCCTTTTCTTGGGTATGTTGGTAAAACGTTCCGCCTTTGCGCTTGGTTTTCTGATTCTGTGGACCATATTGGAGCAAGTGGTATTTGGTTTATTGGGATGGAAAGTCATGAGTTGGGAAGCTGCCAAAATGGTCAAACGTTTCTTCCCTTTGGAATCCATGGCGAACTTGATAAAAGAACCTGCCACCAGACTTTCAGCAGTGCAGAACATTGGTCAACAAATAGGTGAGGACATGAGATTCGATTACCATGTGTACTGGTATGAATTCTTGATTGTTATCGTTTGGACCGCCATTTTCATCTATTTATCCTATGCTATATTGAAGAAACGTGATTTGTAGTTTCTCTCGGTGAGAATATTAAAGCTTTGCTTCTATTTGGCACCTACCTTTAGTATTTTTACGTAATGAAATTTCAGGTAGTTTCCGAATTTAAGCCGACGGGCGATCAGCCCGAAGCCATACGACAACTGGTAGAGGGCATCGAATCCAAGACCCAGCATCAGACGTTGCTTGGCGTGACTGGATCTGGTAAAACATTCACGGTGGCCAATGTAGTGGAATCGGTTCAGAAGCCTACCTTGGTTTTGGCCCACAACAAGACCCTGGCCGCACAATTGTATTCGGAGTTCAAGCAGTTTTTTCCAAATAACGCGGTGGAATACTTTGTATCCTACTACGATTACTATCAGCCCGAAGCCTATATTCCCACAAGTGGACTCTATATAGAAAAGGACCTTTCCATCAATGAGGATATCGAGAAATTGCGCTTGAGCACCACTTCTTCCCTTCTTTCAGGACGGCGGGATGTACTTGTGGTCGCCTCTGTTTCCTGCCTGTATGGAATAGGGAACCCCATAGAGTTTCAAAAGAACGTCATTACCATCCATAGGGATCAAGTGATTTCAAGAACCAAGTTTTTAAAGCAGTTGGTTCAAAGTCTATATGCGCGAACCACGGCTGATTTCAGGAACGGGAACTTTAGGGTAAAAGGCGATGTCGTGGATGTTTTTCCCGGTTATGCCGACCATGCCTTCCGTATTCATTTTTTTGGGGATGAGATTGAGGAAATCGAAGCATTGGACCCTTACAATAATAAGGTCATTGAAATTTATGACACCCTGAACATCTACCCTGCGAATATGTTCGTGACCTCTCCCGATGTGCTTCAAAACGCGATAAAGGAGATTCAGGATGATTTGGTAAAACAAATAGACTACTTTAAGGAAATCGGTCGACCATTGGAAGCCAAACGCTTGGAGGAGCGCACCAATTTTGACCTGGAAATGATTCGAGAGCTAGGCTATTGTTCGGGAATCGAGAATTACTCAAGATATTTGGACGGCAGAAAACCAGGGACCCGACCTTTCTGCTTGTTGGATTATTTCCCGGATGATTATTTGATGGTGGTGGACGAAAGCCACGTGACCATACCGCAAGTGCATGCCATGTATGGTGGCGACCGCTCCAGAAAGGAAAATTTGGTGGAATACGGTTTTCGCTTACCTGCTGCCATGGACAACCGCCCGTTGAAGTTTGAAGAGTTTGAGACCCTTCAAAATCAAGTGCTATATGTGAGTGCCACACCCGCGGACTACGAACTGGAATTGAGCGAGGGGGTTTATGTCGAACAGATTATCCGTCCAACAGGCTTATTGGACCCAGTGATTGAAGTTCGCCCCAGCGAAAACCAAATCGATGATCTTGTTGAGGAGATTCAGCAACGTGTGGAATTGGACGAACGCACCTTGGTCACGACCCTTACCAAACGTATGGCAGAGGAACTCACTAAATATTTATCAAGAATTGATGTGCGTTGCCGCTACATCCACAGTGATGTGGACACGCTGGAACGTGTGGAAATCATGCAAGATCTTCGAAAAGGTCTTTTCGATGTACTTATCGGTGTCAACCTCCTGCGTGAAGGATTGGATTTGCCCGAAGTATCCCTAGTTGCTATTTTGGATGCTGACAAAGAAGGTTTTTTACGAAGTAACCGCTCGTTGACGCAAACCGTGGGAAGGGCAGCAAGGAATTTGAACGGAAAAGCCATCATGTATGCCGATACAATTACCGAAAGCATGCAGAAGACCATCGATGAGACCAATTATCGTAGGGACAAACAAATGACCTACAACAAAGAGAACAATATAACCCCTACGGCCCTTAAGAAAAACTTGGACAGCGCACTGGCCAAAAACTCAGTTTCCACCTATCATTTCCAGAAGGAAGAGTTGCGAGCTGCAGAACCCGACTTGAAGTACATTACCGAAGATCAGAAGGAAAAACTGATTCGGGAAAAAAGAAAGGCCATGGAAAAAGCGGCCAAGGAGCTCAATTTTATGGAAGCGGCCAAACTTAGGGACGAAATAAAAATGCTTCAGGAAAAGGAATAAAAAAACGCGCCCCCGCATGTGCGAGAGCGCGCCTCAACTAACCAACTAATCCAACCATCATGAAACACCTATAGTTGGTGTTCTAATGTTTTACCCTATCTCAATCAATCTTTTTGGTTTTGGCAATGCCTCTTGTTTTTTGGGCAAAGTCAATTTCAACACCCCATCCTCGTACTTGGCATCGATTTTAGATCCATCTACGGTTTCTGGTAGTGTAAAAGCTCTTTTGAACGAAGAATAAGAGAATTCTTTTCGTGTATAATTATCGTTGCTTTCCTCGTTCTCGGATTTCACTTCGCTGGAAATGGTCAACACATCGTTGTCGATTTCCACAGTAAAATCATCTTTTTTCATACCTGGAACCGCAAGTTCCAATTCAAATCCTTCGGTATTGTCCTTTATGTTCACAGCGGGCATGGAAGCATTCCACTTTTCTGTTCCACCGAACCAATCAGGACTTACAAAATCGTTCATCAAAGATGGAAAAAACAGGTTGTTTCTTTTTACTATACTCATGGCGATTCAATTTTTAGTTAAACATTCAAATCAACCTGTATAAGTCAAAACCTGTACCAATGGAAAAACCATGTCTATTTGACATGATTCAAGAAAAAATAGATGTCATTTTGACATTAGTTGTAATGTGCCTTGAAGATATTAATGAGCACATCGGGAGGGACAATTTTATTGGGATAGCGATGCATTATTTCCAACACCTGACTGATTGCGGCTGGTGGTAAGCCCATATTGAGTCCAATATTATAAAGTGTATTGATTTCTTTTTTATGCTGTTCATGATCCACGTTCATGAGCAAAATAAGTCTATGGAATTGCACAATGCGTTCTGCTTGTGTCTTTAGGCGAACTTTGGGGGATTTCTCCTTTAACAATCCGTCAAAAACATCTTTGCTTACCCCTAAATTCTGGGCCACTTTCAACAAAAATTCATATTCGGACTGTTTCAGGGAATGATCAACTCTAGCAAAGCCGATCATCTCCGAAAGAATGCTCAATTTTTCCTTGTAAGTACCCATGAGGTCTGGTTCTGGTTGGTTATCCTAATTAGATAACTCCAAAACACTCCTTTTTAGTACATAAAAAAGCCCTGAAATTCAGGGCTTTTTTCTAACTAACTCAAACAATTCCCGGTTTTTAAGCGGTAATACGGACTGGAAGCTCATAAACCCTACCAGGAACAATCTCTTCCGATTGCACCTTTTTGTAGTTGAGACGGTTTTTTACGAAACCTTCCACAATATCATGATCAGTCTTGACTGACAACACCACTAATTCACCTTCTTCATTAAAAATAAAGCGAACTTCTGCTGTCAATTCTTCTGAATCCAATTTAAATTCATGCTCTTTTAGCAACTCGTAGATTTGACCCGTAAGATTGTTTTCTTTGGTCACTTTCTTACCTTTTGTTGCGAATGCACTCATTGTGGCAAATAATGCCAACGCTACTGAAACAGTTTTTAATTTTTTCATGATTTTGTTTTTTGATTAAACTGATGATTAATAATATGTCAATATCAGAGCTTGATTAAGGCTCCATTTTAACGACACTTCAAAAATAAGACGATAAAAAAACATAATTGTTACACTTTAGAGTTATTTAACAAATGTTTAATGTCCTTAACCTTGGGCTAATACCGCAATTTCATCAATTCCAAAGGTCAGATTACAGAAGTTTCTCAAAACGAAAGTGGTACGATTTTACAGCACCAAACAATGGAAAAAAACCTTGAAAATCAGAAAATAAAAAAGGGCAACACTTAAAAAAGTGTTGCCCTTTTTTCTATTATTGAAATGAATCTAGCTCAAAACTTCCTCAACTTTGTCCGCAGCTTCTTTAAACTGAACAGCTGAGTGTACGGCTAAACCAGAATTGTCTATGATTTCCTTGGCCAACTCCGCATTGGTTCCTTGCAGTCTCACAATGATTGGCACCTGGATGGCATCCCCCATATTCTTGTAGGCATCAACAACACCTTGTGCCACACGGTCACAACGTACGATACCCCCGAAAATGTTAATCAAGATTGCTTTTACGTTAGGGTCCTTAAGAATAATGCGGAAGGCTTCCTCCACCCTTTTTGCATCTGCGGTCCCTCCAACATCCAAGAAGTTAGCTGGTTCGCCACCGGCCATTTTAATCAAGTCCATAGTGGCCATCGCCAATCCGGCCCCATTTACCATACAACCTACATTACCATCCAAGTCCACGTAGTTAAGTCCAACCTCGCGAGCTTCAACCTCAATTGGATTTTCTTCGCGAAGGTCCCTCATTTCCGCATAGGACTTTCTTCTGTACAATGCATTATCATCTATGGTCACCTTGGCATCGACCGCCATAATTAAATCATCGGATGTCTTAAGTACCGGGTTGATTTCAAAAAGGCTGGAATCACTTTCAACATAAGCCTTGTATAAGGACGTTACGAATTTTACCATTTCCTTAAAAGCGGTTCCTGACAATCCCAAGTTGAACGCAATCCTTCTTGCTTGGAAAGGCAATAAGCCCAACCCCGGGTCTACCTCTTCGGTGAAAATCAGGTGCGGTGTCTTTTCAGCAACCTCTTCGATATCCATACCTCCTTCGGTAGAATACATAATCATATTCTTACCCGTTCCCCTATTCAAAAGAACAGACATGTAAAATTCACTGGTTTCGCTATCGCCTGGATAATACACATCCTCGGCCACCAATACTTGGTGTACCTTTTTACCTTCAGCAGATGTTTGTGGGGTAACAAGGTTCATACCTATAATGCTACCTGCCAACTCTTCCACCTCTTTCAAGTTTTTGGCCAATTTTACGCCACCGCCCTTACCACGGCCACCAGCATGCACCTGCGCTTTGATTACGTGCCATCCGGTTCCGGTTTCTTGTGTAAGTTGTTTTGCGGCATCTACCGCTTCTTTGGCGTTGTGGGCAACAATTCCCCTTTGGATTCTAACACCAAAACTGGCTAAAATCTCTTTTCCTTGATATTCGTGAAGATTCATCTGTGAATTTACTTTTGTTTGCAGACAAAAATAAAAAACACCGCTGACAAATTGAAGATGTTAAATGATTAATTAGTGATAAATACGAAGAAAGTGCCCCTTTCTTCAAAAGGAAACATTACAACTTGAAATCTTGGAAGTCCAGTGGGTCAAAATTTTTGAAATGTCCGTTCATTTCAATCACTTCTCTGGTACGGTTTACTTCGCTCAGGACATTGGTGGTCGCCTCCAAATGTTTTTTGATGAAATTCAGGCGGTCCGTCTCTTTCGGCATAAGCAATAATTCATATTCCTGCTCAAAGGAGAGTCCCATTTTGTGGGCCAATGAGTAACTGTTGAACTGCTTTGGGGATATTTTGGTAAATGGCACCCCCATTACATCGTATAAAACCTCCACTTTTTGAAGCACCTCCTCCCGCAAACCATCATTGGCATCATTTTCCATTTCCAGAAATTCCACTTCACCTCCAGCATAGAGCTTTCCGTTCATTTGTTTTTCAAAGCTCAACACCTTAAACACCTGACGTGCCACACAAACCACATCCATCTCCCCTGATTTGTATGTGTTCACCACCTCTACCAACTGCACTTCCGTCCCGTAGGATACAACATCATTAATGTACACGGGAATTCCAAAGGTTAGAGCCTCCCTCCTGCAATCGGCGATCAATTGTTTGTAGCGATCTTCAAAAATGTGAAGGGGAACAGTTTCACCAGGGTAAAACACGGATTTCAATGGAAATAAAGGTAATTTCATGCTTGTGATTTGTCTAAAAATACATATCAAAACCTAAAGTCACAAGCTCAGTTGATTCTAAATGTTGAAAACACAACAATTTGTTATATTTTGATAAATTACACGGAATCCTTGTGTGTAAGGGCTACATAAGCTAGATTTGTTCAAAATACTCGTTTTAATATGAATTCTAAGGACTTACTTCAGCTTACGGAGCAATTCGGCGCCCCTCTTTATGTATATGATGCGGATAAAATCACTTCGCAGTACAAAAAATTGACCAATGCATTCAAAGGTGTTCCTAATCTAAAGCTGAACTATGCCGCCAAGGCATTGTCCAATATCAGTGTCCTTAGACTGCTGAACAGCTTGGGAAGCGGTTTGGACACCGTATCCATCCAAGAAGTAAAATTGGGACTTTTGGCTGGTTTCAAACCAGAGTCCATCATTTTTACGCCCAACGGTGTTTCCTTGGAGGAAATTGAAGAAGCCGCGGCACTCGGGGTTCAAGTGAATATAGATAACCTGTCCATTTTAGAGCAATTTGGAAGCAAACATCCCGATATTCCCGTTTGTATCCGTATCAATCCACACGTGATGGCTGGAGGAAACTCCAATATTTCCGTAGGACATATTGATTCCAAGTTTGGCATCAGTGTGCATCAAATCCCGCATTTATTGCGCATTGTGGAGTTGACCAACATGAACATCAACGGAATCCACATGCACACCGGTAGTGATATTTTGGATATTGATGTGTTTCTTTACGCTTCGGAAATCCTTTTCGAAGCAGCAAAAAACTTCAAGGATTTGGAATTCATCGACTTTGGTAGCGGATTTAAAGTACCCTACAAAGAAGGCGATATCCAAACCAATGTGGATGAATTGGGCAAGAAACTGACCAAAAGATTCAACGAATTCTGTAAGGAGTACGGCAAAGAGCTTACCCTAGCCTTTGAACCGGGTAAATTCTTGGTAAGTGAAGCAGGTGTGTTCTTGGCCAAGGTAAATGTGGTAAAACAGACCACCTCAACCGTTTTTGCCAGTATAGATTCTGGGTTCAACCACTTGATTAGACCCATGTTGTATGGTTCCACCCACCAAATCACCAACATTTCCAACCCAAAAGGAAGAGAACGTTATTACTCGGTAGTGGGCTATATATGCGAAACGGATACCTTCGGAAGCAATCGCAGGATCAATGAAATCACGGAAGGGGACATTCTTTGCTTTAAAAATGCAGGAGCCTATTGCTTCACGATGGCAAGCAACTATAATTCCAGATACAGACCTGCCGAAGTACTTTGGTACAAAGGTAAAGGTCATTTGATCAGAAAAAGGGAAACTTTTGATGACATCCTACACAATCAAGTGGACGTGAAGGAGCTTTTTGATGCACCAGAAAAAGAAACTGTAAAGTAGGTTATTCGCCTTATCAGACTGTTAAAGCGCATACTTTTTTGGCACAATTTTCGTTAGTTTTGTATTGATAGGACGACGATTACGTCAAAAAACTAGACTATGCGCGCAATTTTTACCCAAATCAGCTTACTTTTTATAGTATTCACGAGCTTTACTGCTCATGCTCAAGACATCCAATGGATTTCTTGGGAAGAGGCCGTGCAACTTTCCCAAACGGATGCCCAGCCCAAAAAGATATTTGTCGATGTCTACACCGATTGGTGTGGATGGTGCAAAAAAATGGATAAAAACACCTTTCAACATCCTGATGTCTCCAAATATATGCAGGATAATTTCTATATGGTAAAAATGGATGCCGAAGGCAAAGACCCCATTGAGTATCAGGGTAGGACCTTCAAGTTTGTACCATCTGGAAGAAGAGGTTATCATGAATTGGCAGCCGCTCTGCTACAGGGTAAAATGAGCTACCCTACCGTGGTATTTCTGGACGAACAATTGAATATGTTGTCCCCTGTGCCCGGGTATCAACAAGTGGAGCCATTCATGCAGATTGCCAAATACTTTGGCGATAATATCTACAAAGACAAGGATTGGCAAAGCTACGCTGGGAAATAAATTCCCCAGCGTACATTTTTATTTTAATTACCTACTATAATTCGGGCTTTCTTTGGTAATGGTCACGTTATGCGGATGACTTTCGTGGATACCACTAGAAGTGATTTTCACAAAACGGGCATTGTTTTTCAAGGCCTCGATATCGCCCGCACCACAATATCCCATTCCAGCACGTAGCCCACCAATGAATTGGTGCATACTTTCCACCAATTCGCCTTTGTATGGCACTCGGCCCACAATACCTTCGGGAACCAATTTTTTGATGTCATCCTCCACATCTTGGAAGTATCGGTCCTTACTACCTTTTTTCATTGCCTCAACAGACCCCATCCCACGGTACGATTTAAACTTACGCCCTTCGTAGATAATGGTCTCACCTGGGGATTCTTTGGTACCCGCCAATAACGAGCCCAACATTACGGTATCGGCCCCTGCGGCCAATGCTTTAGGTATATCTCCGGTGTAACGAATTCCTCCATCGGCAATTACGGGGACACCGGTTCCTTTCAAAGCTGCGGAAACTTCCAAAACCGCTGAAAACTGTGGAAAACCCACTCCAGCCACCACACGTGTGGTACAAATAGAGCCCGGTCCAATACCAACCTTAACAGCGTCAGCACCTGCTTCCACCAAATATTTGGCAGCTTCTGCAGTTGCGATATTTCCAACCACAACCTCCAATTCCGGAAACGATTTCTTTACTTCTTTCAATATACTGACCACACCTTTGGTGTGTCCGTGTGCCGTATCAATAATGATGGCATCAACACCGGCCTTTACCAATGCCTCTGCTCTTTCTACAGCATCAGCAGTTACACCAATGGCGGCAGCCACACGTAAACGACCATATTGATCCTTATTGGCAATCGGCTTTTGGGTTAGCTTGGTAATGTCCCTGAACGTAATCAATCCGATAAGCTCTTCCTTATCGTTGACCACTGGCAATTTCTCGATTTTATTTTCCTGAAGGATAACCTCTGCTTGTTGCAAGGATGTTCCCTCTCCCACAGTGACCAAGTTTTCCGAAGTCATGACCTCTGCAATGGGACGATTATCGTTTTTCTCAAAACGAAGGTCGCGATTGGTAACGATCCCTATCAATTTATTTTGTGCATCCACTATCGGAATACCCCCGATGCTATGCTCCTTCATACTTGCCTTCGCATCTCGAACCACTGACTCCAAAGGAAGCGTCACCGGGTCCATGATCATGCCGCTCTCGGCACGCTTTACTTTTCTAACCTTGAGCGCCTGCTGCTCTATGGTCATGTTTTTATGAAGAACACCGATTCCTCCTTCCCTTGCCATGGCAATGGCCATACGGGATTCGGTTACCGTATCCATGGCCGCTGAAACAATAGGGACATTGATGGTAATGTTCTTGGTAAATTTTGACTGGATGTTTACTTCCCTGGGAAGTACTTCGGAGTAAGCGGGCACAAGAAGAACGTCGTCGTACGTAAGGCCTTCTCCAACAATTTTGTTTTGGTGAGCTTCCATTGCAATTACGGATTAATTGCGTGCAAATATACCACTAATTTATTTGAATACCGCCTTGTGCCACCACTCCATTTTGAAGACTGTTCGGAATTTAGTCCAATTATTTAGAATCATTCTATATAATTGTTATATTTATGGCTCAAATCTTTTATATGTGTAGCTATTTAAACGTAATGGGCCGATCTAAAAACGGAGTGTTGACCTTCTGTAACCGTACCAAATTGTTTCAACTCCTATACAACAATCTTTGTTTTGAATTGTATGAGTGGGAGTTGGAAGCATTGAAGGAATACATTGAACAATTGGATATCCCCTATTGGGAAAATCATTTGAAACATTGGAGCCAACAGCGTAAAATCCCTATTTCGGTTGGGAGAAAGCACTTTATCATTTTAGTGAACAAAGAAGAAGTGGACGAACTATTGAGCTTGCTTCGATTTGAAAAACAGCAGGTTCAGCTACTCTCGCATGACGAAATAGACTATCAGTTCATAGAAAACTAAGCCGGCAAGGTGTTTTGGAACTTTTTTGGAAGTGCGCATTGCCACAGTACCATGACAGCGGAACCAGTGTAGGTAATCGTCATTAAAATTCCTGAAAAAACCACAACGTACCGAAACCAATTTACCCCCGACCACATCACATAAATCCCACCAAAGGTCAGGATGATGGAAAGAAACGGTTCAATGGTCAAAAAGAACTTTAGTTTTTTTGGAGCCTTCGTCAACCAGACCAATCCACCCAGTAGAAAGAAAATAAATGACATGGAAAGCACATGGGTATGGATCACTGTAAGCATTTCACGCCCCCCTTTTTTAAATTTCATGACCTCGGCATCTTCATCTTCTTCATTGCCCAGGTAATTTTCCTCAATCCCAGCGGGAGTGGTCGATTCTGTTTCTTGTATAAAAAGCAGTCCTGTAAAATATCCCACGGAAAGTACGATTACAAAAACGGAAATAAAAAGTCGCAGTTCTTTGGGCAGTGTCGGCAATAAACCATTGTACTTCATAGGATACATCATTGAAGCATCAAATATATCCATTTAGACCGAATCTAAATAACAAATCAACCCCTTAAGTTTGTCAGATGTTTTAATGGTACTGGGAAAAAAGCTCCGTGGCCTTATTGAATGCCGCTTCAAAAACCATCCAATTAACGCCCGTATCCGCCTTTTCCGTGGTAAAATAGGAAAGCATTCTCTCGGTAGGCATATTACCGGTCAACTCATCCTTAGCCATGGGACAACCGCCAAAACCCTGCACGGCACCATCAAAACGACGACACCCCGCTTTGTAGGCCGCATCCACCTTTTCATGCCATTTGGTGGGCGTGGTGTGCAAATGTGCACCAAACTCAATTTCCGGATATTTTATTATCAGGTTGGAGAACAAGTAATCAATAACCTCTGGGGTGGAACTTCCAATGGTATCCGACAAAGAGAGGATTTTGGTTCCCATATCGGCCAATTTCTCCGTCCACTCCCCTACAATTTCCACATCCCAAGGATCTCCATACGGATTCCCGAATCCCATGGAAATATAGGTCACGACTTCTTTATCATGCGCATTCGCCAACTCCAAGATTCCTTTTAAGGTTTCTACCGATTGAGCAATGGTCTTGTGCGTGTTGCGCATCTGAAAGTTTTCCGAAATGGAAAAAGGAAAGCCCAAATAATCAATGGCTTTATGCTTGCATGCATCTTGTGCGCCCCGAACATTGGCCACAATAGCCAAAAGCTTGCTTTGGGTCCTCGACAAATCCAATCGGGCAAGCACTTCCGCAGTGTCCTGCATTTGCGGGATGGCCTTTGGGGACACAAAACTTCCAAAGTCGATGGTATCAAAACCGCAACCCAGCAAAGATTGGATATACTTCACTTTTTCATCCGTGGGGATAAAGGTTTTGATTCCCTGCATGGCGTCCCGAGGACATTCTATGAGTTTTACTTTTGGCATAGGCTTCCGTAAAAATAGCACTTATTTATCCGATAGAAATAGATAAATGGCAATCCCTACAAAAACAACGATCTGCACCCATTTTAAGTAAACACCCGCCTTTTTATGACTGGTCAGATATTTGGAGATGTTTCCGGCAAGTACAGCAATCGCACCAAAAACAATAAGCGCGGAGAGCATGAAAAGCAACCCTAAAACATAGAATTGAACAACGGTATTGAATTCGGTGCTAAATAAGAAACCTGGAAAAAAAGCCAAAAAGAAGATGGTTACCTTGGGGTTGAGCACATTCATGGTAAAACCTTTCCAAAAAAGTTTTGAGAGCGCTTGGGTTTGTTTATTTCCGTTGTCTAAAAGAATAGAGGCATCACTTCGGTACACCTGATAGGCCAAGTACAAAAGATACAAGGCCCCAAACAGTTTGATTGCAAAAAACAAGGTATCGCTGCGTTTGATGATTTCCGAAACCCCAAAAGCCAACAAAGTTGTGTGTACCAAACAGCCTGAGACCAAGCCAAAAACCGTGGCCAACCCTGATTTTGTACCGTTACTGATGCTTTGGGTCAACACAAAAATATTGTCAGGTCCCGGCGAAATGGCCAAAGCCAATGAGGACACTAGAAATCCTATCAATATGGGGTAATTGACGGTTTCCAGAAATAAAAACAAACTGTGCATATATCTTAGTCCACTTTCTCCAAAATGGCCTTGTTGATTTTTTTGATGAGTCCTGGACCTTCGTAAATAAATCCAGTATAGAGCTGTACCAAGTCAGCCCCGGCCTCCAACTTTTCCAAGGCATCCTCTGCGGAATGGATACCACCTACCCCTATGATCGGGAAAGCCTTTCTACTGTTTTCAGATAAAAACCGAATAACTTCGGTGCTTCTCTTGGCCAAAGGTTTTCCACTGAGTCCTCCTTTTTCTTCGGACAATATCAAGTGTGATTTCAGCCCTTTTCGTTCTATGGTCGTGTTGGTCGCAATAACGCCATCTATTTTGGTATCCGCAACGATCTCTATGATATCCAACAACTGATCATCCGTTAAATCCGGAGCTATTTTCAATAAAATGGGCTTTTCTTTCAACTTGAAACTTTTTGCCAATTTTTTATTCTGACTTTTTAGTTTCTTCAACAATTTTGTCAATGGCTCCTTATCTTGAAGCTCTCGAAGTCCAGGGGTATTCGGCGAACTCACATTGACCACAAAATAATCCACATGTTCAAAAAGCGCTTCAAAACAGATCATATAATCCTTGATGGCAGCTTCGTTGGGCGTTACCTTATTTTTGCCAATATTTCCGCCAATAATTACCCGATGCTTCTTTTTCAACTGTTCCACTGCCTCAAAAACCCCTTTGTTATTGAAGCCCATTCGGTTGATGATGGCCTTATCATCTTTTAAACGGAAGAGCCGCTTTTTGGGGTTTCCCGGCTGGGGTTTTGGGGTTACCGTCCCTATTTCCACAAATCCAAAGCCAAAGTCGGAGAATTCGTTATACAATTTGGCATCCTTATCAAAACCTGCGGCTAGTCCCACGGGGTTCTTGAACTTCACACCAAACACCTCACGTTCCAATTTTGGGTCGCTTACGATAAACATCTTCCTGAAAAGACCAATCAAACCCAATCTTGAAAAAAACCTAATGGCCCGAAATGAAAAGTGGTGCACGGCTTCTGGATCGAACAAGAAAAGTACCGGGCGGATAAGGATTTTATACATTCAAAATGGATTTAAGACAAAAATAAAAACTCTTAAAACAGTTCTTGGCATTTCGGTCAATTTTCGTCAACAGACCTATTAATATGGATAGGACGCAAAGTCATTTGGCGGCATAATTTCAAATACCGCTCATACTGGACTTCATTGAAGCTTGTCAACAGTCTTTTATCCATCATTCGGACATTTTTGGTCATACTATCGATAAAGGATTGGTACTTTTTGGACACCTCTATCAATACTTCGGGAGAACTCTCTTCATTCTGTTTCATGAGATATTCCGCCTTACCCTTGAAGATGTCATTACGAATCTTGAGTTCGGCACTCCAATCCTTCAGGTTCTTTTGCTGTTCTTCCGTCAATTCAAAGACCTTGGTTATAGTTTCATTATCGCGTCCACCCACACCCAAAATACAGTCCATTTGAGCAAATCCGCTAAAGCTCAAACTCAAAAAAACAAAAAATACAACCGCCTTCAATTCAGATTACAATTAATGGTTTTGCGAAAGATAGGTATTAATGCCATTGATTTGCAAGATTACGTTTGAATAAGCTTTATTTTTGGTAAAACTCAACAACGACCATGGAAAAGTTACTCCCACGATTTTTGGAATACGTGACCACGGATACACAAAGTGACCCCTATTCCAAAACCACACCCAGTACGGAAAAGCAATGGGATTTGGCAAAAAAACTGGTTATGGAACTGCACCAGATTGGCATGCAGGAGGTATCCATAGATGCGAACGCCTACATTATGGCCACTTTACCCAGCAATATGGACAAAAAAGTACCAACCATAGGTTTTGTTTCCCATTTTGATACCTCTCCAGACTTTTCGGGCAGAAATGTAAAACCACAGATCGTTGAAAATTACGATGGCACGGATATTGTCCTCAACAAATTGAAGGGCATTGTACTGTCTCCCGACTATTTTGAAGATTTAAATGCATACGAAGGCCAGACCCTGATTACTACGGATGGTACAACCTTGTTGGGTGCGGACGACAAGGCGGGTATTGCGGAAATCATTACTGCAATGGAGTACCTCATCAAGCATCCTGAGATCAAACATGGTAAAATACGTATAGCTTTTACCCCTGATGAGGAAATTGGTAGGGGAGCACATAAGTTTGATGTGGAAAAGTTCGGCGCCGAATGGGCCTACACCATGGATGGCAGCCAAGTGGGCGAGCTAGAATACGAAAATTTCAATGCGGCAAAAGCCAACATAAGCATAACAGGCAAAAGCGTGCACCCCGGTTACGCCAAAAACAAGATGGTAAATGCCATTGGCATAGCCAACGACTTCCTGACCCACCTACCTCCCAGCGAAGTCCCCGAGCATACCACGGGTCGTGAAGGTTTTTTCCATGTACACAAAATCAAGGGCGAAATTGAAAAAGCGGAGATAGAACTCATTATCCGCGACCACGATGCGGTGCATTTTCAAGCAAGGAAAGACCTTCTGAACGACATCAAGGAAAAACTCAACAAAAAATATGGGGAATTTGTCAATGTGATCATTGAAGACCAGTACAAGAACATGCGAGAAAAAGTGGAGCCCATGTACCACATTGTCGAGATTGCCGAAGAGGCGATGAAGTCCCTTCAAATTGAACCCATCATCAAACCCATTCGAGGTGGAACGGATGGTTCACAACTGAGCTTTATGGGGCTGCCCTGTCCCAATATTTTTGCTGGCGGACACAATTTCCATGGCAAATACGAATATGTTCCTTTGGAGAGTATGCAAAAAGCCGTGATGGTTATCGTAAAAATTTGCGAACTTACGGCTAGTCAAATCAAGTAGTTGTGGACAAGTCTGAAAAACTGGAGGGGTATTACGGGAAGGAGCATCCGTTCAAAGAGGAAATAGCCTACTTGAGGGAACTTGCCATGAAAACGGAAGCAGTTGAGGATTTTAAATGGAGTATTCCCGTGTACACCTTGAACAATAGCAATGTATTTGGCATTTGTAGGTTCAAACATCATTTTGGGGTGTGGTTTTTTAATGGCGTGTTCTTAAAAGACCCAAAAAAGGTATTGGAAAATGCGCAGGAAGGTAAAACCAAGGGTATGCGACACTGGAAGTTCCAGCGTTTGAACGAGGTGGATGGTAAAGCTGTGCTTGGCTACATGAAAGAAGCATTGGACAACCAGAAAAATGGCTTGGAGGTAAAAGCTGAGAAAACACAAAAGGTGGTTGTTCCAGAATTATTGCAGTCGGAATTAAATAAAGACTCCGCTTTAAAAACTGCTTTTGAAAAATTTACCCCTTACAAACAAAAAGAGTTCTGCGAACACATTGCAGGAGCCAAACAGGAGAAAACGAAACTACGTAGGTTGGAAAAAATCCTGCCCATGATCAAAGAAGGTATCGGGCTGAATGATGCGTATCGGTAGGTTGAAACATTCGTCAATTCATAAGCTGCATCCATCAATTAATTGTGGAATTTCCAATTCTTTATCAATAACTTCACTTACCTGTGCCGAACTAGTTTCGGTATCGTACGCTAAAAATCATTGAATCGATATTTAGCTAACCGATAAGTACAACCTGTAAGATCTCTTCCATGTTTTGCCCCAATCAATACCGTATTACCAAATGACAGGAGCTAAACCTCGTTAATTTTTTCCCTAAATATTTCCAACCAAACGCTTTAAAGTATAATTTAGTTGGAAAATATATTTACCCATGATAATCCGTAAAAGACAAGTTATAATTCTGTCCTCCATTTTCGCATTGCTGGCGATTCCGTTTACAGTTATGCAATTCTCATCCGAAGTAAATTGGTCTTTGTTCGATTTTATGGTCGTAGGTGGCTTATTATTGGCACTGGGTTTCGCTATCGACCTTGCCATCAGAAAAACCAAAACCATCAACAAAAGGTATTTGGTCATCACAGCCATTGTTGTTCTTTTTCTTCTTGTTTGGGCGGAATTGGCCGTTGGTGTTTTTGGTACGCCATTGGCAGGCAGTTAGTCCATTTTGACAAAATTTGCCGATCTTTAAGGTTTTTAACTAGCTGGAATGGGCAAAAGGAAGAAGCAAGCCAAAGTATTACGCATTTTTAGAAAAGTACACCGAACCACAGGAGCTTTATTATTCATTTTTTTCTTTTTCATATCCGTAACCGGACTCATTTTGGGCTGGAAAAAGAATTCCAACGGATCCATTCTTCCAAAAACACAAATAGGAACCACAGCGGACCTACAAAAATGGTTGCCCGTAGATAGTCTGCACACCATCGCCTGCACCACTTTGCACAATGAGGTATCGCCCGAGCTCTCTTTGGAAATAGACCGTATTGACATGAGAAAGGAAAAAGGGTCTGTGAAATTCGTGTTCGTGGACTCCTTTTATGAAGTACAATTGGACGGGGCCACTGGTAATGTGCTATCCATTGGGCAACGAAGGTCCGACTTGTTTGAAAACATACACGACGGTTCCATACTAGACGATTACTTGGGGACAGACGGCTATATAAAACTTGTGTATTCCACTGTAATGGGTGTGTCCCTCTTGATTTTTACCATTACAGGGTTTTGGTTATGGTATGGCCCAAAACGGATGAGAAAAGCCAGCAAAAACAAAGCTCTCACATAAAAAAACCGTCCAGACCAAGAGCCTGAACGGTTCAACCATCTTACAATATAAATTTATTTTATCCCTTTATTTTTTTGGTGGGAATGGTTCCATATTTATCGATCAAGTAGACCAAACTCGCCATTGTGGCCGCTCCCAATTCCAGTTCACGCTTGTTCACATGCTCAAACGTATCGTTTTCGGCATGGTGGTGGTCAAAATAACGCTGGGTATCGGGTCGTAATCCTGCCAATACCATTCCATCTTCTTTCAAGGGACCAATATCTGCTCCCCCGCCTCCTTTGTAGAACATATGTATCAAATAGGGCTCGAACAAATCCCTCCAACCTTGAATCTGATTGACATTTTCGTCGGATGCATCAATCGAGAAACCCCTGGGGGTAAACCCACCGGAATCACTCTCCAGGGCAAATACATGTTGCTCGTTTTTGTTACGAGCCACCTCTGCATATTTATTGCCCCCGCGCATTCCGTTCTCTTCGTTCATAAACAATACAACGCGTAATGTTCGTTTTGGCTCATAGCCCGTCTCTTTTAGAAGTCGCAACACATCCATGCTCTGTACACAACCAGCACCATCATCGTGGGAACCATCTCCCAAATCCCATGAATCCAGGTGTCCGCCAACGACCATGATTTCGTTGGGGTACGTAGTTCCGGTTATTTCCCCGATTACATTGTAGGATTGCACATCCTCCAATTGTTTGCAGTTTTGCTTAAAGTAAAACTTGGCATCTGGGTTCAATTTAAGGGTGGCACTCAACAATTCCGCTCCATTGGTACTGATCGCCGCTGCTGGAATCCGTTCATTTACCGGGGTGTCTCCATATCCCATGGAACCCGTGTGCGGGTAATCGTCCAAACGAAGGTTCATGGAACGCACAATAACCCCTGCCGCACCATACTTACCTGCTTCGGCGGCACCAGCGTAGCGCTGGTCCACACATCCTGAATAGGCCGAAAAAGTGTTGATCAATGTGGGGTCCATCGGACGGTTATAGAAAACAATCTTGCCCGCTATTTTGTCTCGACCCAATTTTTCCAAGTCCTCAATGCCCTTTACTTCCACCACACTGGCCTTTATGCCTCCTGCTGGCGTTGCCACAGAGCCTCCAAGGGCACAAATGGGAACATTGGTGCTCAACCCTGGTTTTGTTTCCAAATAGGCGAATTCGGGGATACCCCTTACCCATTTGGGCACCATAACGGGCTGGAGCCAAACCTTGTCCAACCCAAGGGAATCCAACTGCGCTTTAGTGTATTCCACAGCGTGTTGTGCTTGCACGGAACCTGAAAGGCGTCCTCCGATCTGATTGGACAGATAATTGAGCCAATCATAGGCCTTACCATTGGTCAGGGCCTCGTCGTAAATGGCTTTAATTTGTTTTTCGTCTTCGGATTGAGAAAAAAATGGGGTACTGACCATCAAAAAGGCCAAAAGTAGCGTGGTTCTCATGTGGTTTCTTTTTCCAGTTCTTGTTTAAAGGTTTCTAAGTTAGCTTTTATTTCATCGTCCAGCTCGGGCTCTTCTATATCTTTGTACTTTTTTAACGCTTCCATCATTATGGAGGCCACAATGACCCGGGCTGCTTTTTTGTTGTCGGCAGGTATCACAAACCAAGGGGCATGTTCTTTGGAGGTCTTGTTCAATGCTTCTTCGTAACACCTTTGATAGTTGTCCCACAACTCCCTTTCTTCAAGGTCGCTTGGGGAGAACTTCCAATTTTTTCGTTTTAAACGAATTCTTCGCAACAGTCGCTGTCGCTGCTCTTCTTTGGAAAGGTGCAGGAAAAACTTGAAGATGATGGTACCATTATCGGCGACATGTTTTTCAAAATCATTGATTTGCTGATATCGTCTTTCCCAAAATGCTTCATCAATATCATCCACGAAATCCACTTTCGGGAGATTTTCTGCCAGGATATATTCAGGATGCACCTTGGTTACCAGTACGTTTTCGTAGTGAGTTCGGTTGAAGACGGAAAACTTGCCTCTTTCAGGCAAATCGATATAGTGACGCCATAGGTAATCATGTTTCTTTTCCAATGTTGATGGCACCTTGAAACTATGCACCACCACTCCCCTAACATTGAAATCCTTGAAAACCTCCCTAATCAGACTATCCTTGCCCGCCGTGTCCATTCCTTGCAAACAGACCAGCACACCATACTTTCCATGAGCGTAAAGGGTATCTTGAAAATCACCAAGGTCCTTTCGGATATTCTTCAACTCTTTTTTGAGCTTCTTTTTGGATGCATCAAAATCCTCGTAGGTATCTTTTTCTGATAGCTTTACCGTATCAACTACCTTATAATCTTCAGTTTTGATTTCTTTCATAGCGTTGAATATAATTCTTTTTGATTATTCCTTCAACCTGACCATGATCCAAACATGCCGTTCATCGATGATTTGACCACTTATACTCAAAGTTGGTTATTTAATCGATCTATTTATCCACCAAAACGATGAAAATGTAACTTTATGGAAATCAATGGCGCAGCGTCCCAAATCTAAAAAGCGTTATGAACAATAGAAAGATTATCCTACTTGTGGTCTTTGGCATTGGCCTACTCGGCCTTTGGCTCATGGCTTCATTCTCCACCCCGGCAAGTGCGTGCCAATATGCAAGTTCCAATCTGGAGTACATCAAAAGTAAAATACAGGATGCCGTTATGGCCGAAGATGTGAACATGGCCAAATACCATGCGTACAAAGCTTTGAACGGTATCGAAAAAACAAGAAGCAACTTTTTGGATTGTGGTTGTGAAGGAGCCATAGAAAGTCTCGAATCCACACTGGACCATTTAAAAACGGCCACTAAAGCAAATGCACTGCCCAAAACGAAGTTGGCACTCCACAAAGCCCTGGAAAAGACCATTATTGGCATTAATGTATTGGAGGAATTTGAACAAGAAACCTCCAGCGAATACGGAAGCAATGTGTTGGTCATGAACACCACTGATGTGCTTGATTTTAATAATGGAATGATGTTGACTCAAGGCTCCACCATAAAAAAACAGGTGCACCAGTGCTTGTTGGACTTTGAATCCTCTTTGAACAAAGTGGTTTCCGATGTGGATTGCGAAGATGCCCACAGATTTATCTCCAACACTTATGAAGAAGCACGTTTGACCTTATTGAACGCCAATCTATCACAACACAAAAAAGAATATTACCAAAGGGTCAAAACCTTGACAAAGGAAGCTCTTGATAAGCTGGGCAGTTGCGATTAATCTACTTACTGGCAAATAGCTTTACATCTTCTTCGGATACTTCCTTGCCACCGAGAATGATCAATCGTTCCACCACATTGCGAAGTTCACGGACATTTCCTGTCCAATCGTAACTTTTGAGCAGGTTTATGGCCTTTTTGGAGAAACTCTTTTCGCCTGTTCCTTGCTCAGATGCTATTTTTTTGGCGAAATGTTCTATCAATAATGGAATATCGTCCCGCCTGTCATTCAGTGAAGGAACTTTAATCAATATAACAGCCAATCTATGGTATAGGTCCTCACGGAACTTTCCCTCTTCAATTTCCTTTTTCAAATCCTTGTTCGTTGCCGCAAGCACCCGAACATCCACTTTAATGTCCTTATCAGAGCCCACACGGCTGATTTTGTTCTCTTGTAATGCACGGAGTACCTTCGCCTGTGCGGACAGACTCATATCGCCAATCTCATCCAAAAATATGGTTCCCTTGTTGGCAGCTTCAAACTTACCTGCCCGGTCTTTTACCGCAGAGGTAAAAGCTCCTTTCACATGACCGAACAACTCACTTTCTATCAATTCCGAAGGAATAGCGGCACAATTGACCTCAACGAAGGGTGCGGATGATCGTGGGCTTTTTTGATGTACCCAATGGGCCACCAATTCCTTTCCTGTTCCGTTGGAGCCTGTGATCAACACCCGGGCATCGGTGGGTGCCACTTTTTCTATCATATCCTTGATGGCATCTATCTCCTTGCTATCGCCGATCATTTCATAATTCTTGGAGACCTTTTTCTTGAGCACTTTGTTCTCAACAGCAAGCTCCTTTCTTTCCAAGGCATTGCGAACAGTTGTCAGCAACCTGTTCAAATCCGGTGGTTTGGAAATATAATCATAGGCTCCCAGTCTCATGGTGTTCACGGCTGTATCCAAATCACCATGTCCAGAAATCATGACAAAGGGTATCTCGGGTTTTATTTTCTTGGCAGCTTCCAAAACCTCAACACCATCCATCTTTGGCATTTTGATATCGCACAGCACCAGGTCAAAATCCTCTTTTTTGATGATATCCATTCCCGCAAGGCCATCCTCAGCCTCAACTACATTGTAACTATCGCTTTCTTCGGCCAGTATTTTCACCAAAACCCTTCTAATTGCCGATTCATCTTCTATTACCAAAATTTTTGACATATGCTGCTATTTAAAATATTCCGATTTTGAAGCCTGTTCTAATATAGAAATTTGACTCGTCATTCAATAAAAAAACCTTGTCTTCGTCATCGTTCCTCAAAATTCCTTCTTGTATGACCGTTTTTCCGACCATCGCAAAAAGAGACATTCTTTTGGAAATATGGTATTGATATACCAATGTGCCCAACAAGGAGGTCAAAGAGATCTTTGAAGCCACCTGACCGTTTTCCAAGGGAATGTTGTTTTGCAGGTTGATATAATACCCATCCAATAACAGTGCCATTTCCAAAGAGTGTTTTTTGGAGATATGGTAACTCAACCCCGACTTGGGTATTCCAAAAGTAAACGACCAATCCGGGTGAAACCTGCGGTAATAATTGATCAAGGGCAATGGGACCGGTAAACCCGTAGTACTATTATAGGTAAGGCCAAGTACAATACGGTATGGCTTATCAGCATCCGCACGTTCTTTCCAAAAGGTAGCGGTTGCGTTCATAAAAAAATCCCCAGTAACGGTACCCGTAACAAAGTTGGAGGCCATTCGGGGTGTAAGAATCGTAACCAAATTCCAATTCTCGTTCCATTTGGTGATCAGTCCCACGTTCAAATCTATGATGTGAAAACGGATCAGTTCACTTTTATCAAAGGGCAGATTTTGGGAATACCCCATATCAAAACGGTTATATTCCACACCGGTTATCAGATAATCTTTCTTGGCGTTTAGTTTTATGGGCAAATTCAACAATGCCTTATAGCGCTGTGTTTTTATGCCCGTATCGTTTTCTGGAATATTCAGGTATTCCAACCTGAACACATCCGTGCTCTGGGCATTTGCACAAGGGCCACACAGTATTACAATGAAAGCAAAGCACTTCCAAATTGCAGTATGATGAATTGAATTTTTTATCGCTCTCTATTGTTTTGGCTGAATAATATGTACATCGCGTTGTGGGAACGGAATAGTAACGTTGTTTTCCTTGAATTTGGTATTTATCTTATACCGCATTTCACTTTTTATCCTTGGGTCCCGGAAGGTGTCGTTGGTAAAAAAGTAGATGGAAAACATAAGCGCTGAGTCTCCAAAATCCTCAAAGAGGACAAATGGCTTTGGATTTTTCAATACTTGCTTTTGTGTATGGGCCACTTCCTCTAAAATTTTGGTGACCAAATCCACATCACTCCCATAAGCCACCCCGACACTTACCCTTTCCCGAGTGGTCCGGTGGTTTTGGGTATAGTTATAAACGATGTCACTGATAAACTTGTGGTTGGGCAATATCAATACCTTGTCGTCCCTTGTAATGGCTCTGGTGGTACGTAGTTTGATCTCGAACACCTTGCCAACCTTGCCATCGACCTCTACAACATCACCAACTTGTAAGGACTTATCAATTATGATGAAAATTCCACCCAGAATATCCTTGAACAATTCCTGAAGCGCAAGGCCCAAACCGACAAATAGTGCCGCCGAAGCCGTAATCACCAACGTGATGTCCACTCCCGCCGCACTCAGGGTTACCAATACCGCGATCAGATAGATCACATAATTGGTGAACTTGAACACACTGGCAAATTTCTGTTTGTCCTCCTGTTGCATCTTTCGGGTAAAAAGATGCCGCATCCATTTGAGCAAGAACTTCGTGACCACTAATGTAACCGTCAAGAGCAATAATAGCCCAATGGTAAGGTCAATGGCTTTGTCGCCTTCCCCAATATGAAACCCTATGTTCAAAAAATCCTTTATGGATCCCCAAACATCCTGCGTTATGATCTCTTTGATCTCCTGTGTGCCCTCTTGCATACTATTTTAATATCTCAACCATTTTATCAACTCCTTGTACGTTGGTTTTTTACCATACATCAAGATACCTGTTCTATATATTTTGGCCGCCAATGACACAATACCCAAAAAGGTAATGATCAGAATGAACACGGACAACAAAAATTGCCATAAAGGCACTCCTCCTTCCCCGATTCCCCCTGGCAAACGCATCAGCATTACAATGGGCGATGTCAATGGAAACAATGAAAACCCAACTGCAATGGGACCGTGTGGATTACTGAAAACAGAAAAGAACCCCACATAAATTGCCAACATTAAAGGTAATATAATAGGGAAGATAAATTGCTGTGTATCGGTCTCATTATCCACAGCAGCACCAATTGCCGCATATATGGAACTATAAATAAGGTAGCCCAACACAAAATAGATAAAGAAGGAGACAATAAGGAGTCCCCATGGGATATCATAGATTTCCTTGGCGTACATCATCATTTCACTGTCCATCCCTCCCAATTGGGACATACCGCCCATTGGACCTGGCTGTACAGTTCCATCGGCGGAAAGTGCGGACAGGTCGATGCCCAAGATCATCACAGCAACGAACAACAGGGCAGATGCGGAAACTATCCAAATGGAAAACTGTGTGATTCCCGCCAAGGAGTTGCCGATGATCTTGCCCAGCATCAATTGGAACGGTTTTACCGATGATATGATGACCTCTATAATCCTGCTGGTTTTTTCCTCAATCACGCTCCGCATCACAAAACCACCATAAATTATAATGAACATCATGATGGCATAACCAAACCCACCACCTATAATGGCTTTGATCTCGTTAATGCCCCTCATGCTCCGTTCGCCATCAAAAGTGGAGAGATTGATTTCAAAACGTTCCTCCACACTGGAGAACTGTTCCGAAGTAACCCCGAGTTTTTGAAGTCGGTGCTGCCTCAACTGGGTCTGGAAGACATTCTCCAACTCCTGCGTGACGGATGTATTTGGATTGTCCTTGGTAAACAGATACGCAGCTTTGGCAACCTGTTCCACAGTCTGCTCGTTTGGAATGTACAGCAATCCGTAATATTCCAAAGCTGTAGTGGAATCCTTTGCCTGCTCCAAACTAAGATCATCCAGATGTAAATAGGATATGTTTTTTGAGGGATTGAAGTCATTCTGGAAAAAAGAGCTCTCGTTCAAAACGGTCACCACTCTGGTCTCATCATCATTTACCTTGGCCAAATAAGCGATCAAGACTATCATTCCCACCATCAGCAAAGGGCTCAAAATGGTCATGACAATGAAGGAGCGGTTACGCACCTTGGCCAAATATTCTCGTTTTATGATCAACCCAAGTTTATTTGCCATTGTCCTTGCTGTTTACGGTTTGAATAAAAATATCGTTGGCGGATGGAATGGTTTCCTCAAACTTATTGATGTTGGCCACTTTGGAAAGTTCCATCAAAATATCGCCTGTATGGGATGAAGGTAGTTGCACTTTGAAGTTCAATTGCTTTTCGATGAGATCAACATCCGAAGAAAGTATATTGAATTTTTGCTCCAGGGATTTCATAAAAGCTTCCGCATCCTGTTCCATTTGTACGGCGACATTGAAAATATTGTTCTTGTATGCCTTTTTGATATCGGAGAGTTTTCCGTCAAGGATTTTTTCCGATTTATGGATAAGGGCAATGTACTCGCACAGTTCTTCTACAGATTCCATTCGGTGAGTGGAGAAAATAATGGAAGTGCCGTTTTCCTTCAACTGAAGTATTTCATCCTTGATGATATTGGCATTAATGGGGTCAAAACCACTAAAGGGTTCATCAAAAATCAATAGTTTGGGCTCGTGGAGCACGGTAACGATAAACTGGATTTTCTGTGCCATTCCTTTGGAAAGCTCTTGGATTTTCTTGTCCCACCAGTCTCCAATGTCCAAACGGTCGAACCAGAATTTAAGCCGGGTTTTGGCCTCACTTTTGGACAATCCCTTCAATTGTGCCAAGTACAATGCCTGCTCTCCCACTTTCATGCTTTTGTACAGCCCTCTTTCCTCGGGCAAGTAACCAATGGATGCAATGTGCTTTGGAGCCAATGGCTCGCCATTGAGCAGAATCTCACCAGAGTCTTGGTGCGTTATTTGATTGATTATCCTGATAAACGAGGTCTTCCCCGCCCCATTGGGACCCAAAAGTCCATAAATGCAATTCTCAGGGATTTGTAATGAAATGTTGCTCAGTGCTGTGTATTCACCATAAGTTTTGGTCACATTTTTGGCAACAAGGATATGATCCATGTAAACTATTTTTTCAAAGATATGTATTTGCTAGAGACCTGTTTTCCTATAAAAACAAAAACCCACCCTTAAAAAATTCAAGGATGGGAAAAAAATTGCTATGAAAAAGAAAATTAGATATCGG
>CETR01039818.1_pt1 | contig 26708 bp, 20 predicted proteins | sample 531281 | NCBI WGS metagenome assembly CETR01 (sample SAMEA2622568, study PRJEB7988) | marine metagenome | biome: marine biome (ENVO:00000447); feature: mesopelagic zone (ENVO:00000213); material: "saline water (ENVO:00002010), including plankton (ENVO:xxxxxxxx)" | depth 696 m
GACTGTTAATCAGAGGGTCCTTGGTTCGAGTCCAAGAGGGGGAGCCACAAAAGCAAAAGCCACCGAATATGGTGGCTTTTTTGTTGCTGTCAATCTTAACTAAGATCTGCACGTAGCACTTTTCCTAAGGAGGACCTTGTAACCCAAACATTTCCTTTAGAAAACAGGTTACTCTTTATTTGATTCATGAGAAAAATCTTTAGCCAAGTCCAAGATACAATTATTTTTTCAGTAACTTGTTAATCAAGTACTTGTGAGTCAACCGTTAACTTTCTTTCGATGTTTATCCTTAACAATTTGGTTAGTACAAGCATTAGGTATTGTCTTCCTTTCTTTCTTGTGACCAATACTATCTGCGTTTCAAAAATAGTGGGTCAGGAAACTCAAAATCACAGAATCATTTCTTATGCCGACCAGCTCGCTTATGGGATAGATTTAAGTACAGATATCGATGAATTTCTGGTATCCAATTCCGATGTGGGAAACTTTCATTTGGTTTCTAACAATGATTTGAAATTGACCTTGCGTTTCAATTATAAATTTGTGAGTTTAAGCGCGGGGTTTGCTCCCGAATTTTTGCCTGGTAATGATGATGATGAGCAACGCGGAAAAAGTTCATATCAAAATTATCAGGTGAATTTATTTCCGGGAAGAGTTGTCCAAAACGTGTTTTTTAGGAGAATGAAGGGGTTTTATGTGGAGAATACCGAAGATTTTGTTCCTGCATGGACCGAAGATGATCCTTACCTTCAGTTTCCTGACCTTAAAAGTATTACCTGGGGCGGCAGTACAGGCTTTGTGCTAAACAAAAACTTTTCACTTAGATCGCTTTACAACCGTCAAGAATGGCAATTGGAAAGTAGTGGGAGCCTGATCCCAATGGTACATTATGAATTCACTAAATTGACCAATGATTTTGAGGATGGTTCATACGGCAAGGAAAATCTTGTGGATATTCGAGCGGACTTAGGATATTTTTATAATTGGGTGATTACGCCCAAAGTAAATGTAGTACCGTCTTTACGTGCAGGTTTGGGACCAAAGTTTTCCAAATATACCTTGGATGGTGTGGTGGAGAAAAACAATTATTTGGTCACTGAATATGGAGTAGGACTCCGAATAGGCTATAATACCGATAAGTTGTACATGGGACTTATTGGGGAACTGAACGGCACGAGATATAATGATGGCGACTCCAATGATATTTCCAATAACTTATGGCACGGCGTATTTTATATAGGTTACCGCTTTAACGCACCCGAGAAATTGCAAAAACTGTTTTAATGCCTTTGTGTGATGACTTGATTTTTTTAAAAAAAATCAACCAAAAACTGTTTACCACAATTATAGGACAACACACAACATAATGTAAGAAACTTCATAACAAAGCAAAGCCATTGGCGTTAGATTGACCATAACTTTAAAACCAAATTTTAAAAATGACAATCAACAGAAAGCTATTGGCAGGTGTATTTATTTCAATGTCCATTATTATCAATTCCTGCTCCGTGGAAGATGGAGCGGATGGATTAATGGGTCCACAAGGAGAACAAGGGGAAATAGGTCCTCAAGGTGAGCAGGGCGAGCAAGGGCCCCAGGGCGAGCAAGGCCCACAGGGGGAAACCGGTGATCAAGGGCCCCAGGGCGAGCAAGGCCCACAGGGTGAACAGGGTACACAAGGTGAAGCGGGCGAAGATGGAAATATGAATGTAATTGCCAGTGATTGGTTCCATGTCGAAAGAGTCTCGGATACGTTTGAATTTTCGGAATCCTATCCGTTGATTACTTACGATTGGGCGGTGCCAGAACTTTCCTCTAGCATCGTAGATAGCGGAATGGTATTGGTTTATGCACAGATAAACGCCTACGGCATGTATGATATGGAAACCATTCCAAGTTTGGACAATATAGTGGCTTTACCACAATCTGTATTAGTGCTTCACGATGAGACTGATGTTTCCGAAGAGCGTTATGAGTATTCCTTTTCCGAAGGGAATATAGCAATTACCCTGTATGCCCATACACTAATAATGGGCGGTGCTATGATTGATAAAGGTCCTAGTATGTCCAAAGATGAAGAATATGAAATTAGCCTAAGATATGTGCTTGTGCCATCTGGAGCCTTGGCCAAGAACAAAGTTGAAAACCTAAAAAAGATGTCTTATCAAGAAGTGGTTTCCTATTTGGGAATCTAAAAGTAATTAAGAGTATCGCATAATAAAAAAGCCACCGAAAACGGTGGCTTTTCTTTTTCATGTAAATGGAGGTTTTATTGTTGCGCCATTTCCAAGTTGATGGTCATTTCCACTTCATCTCCCAAGGAAGCACTATCGCCGCCAACACCAAACTCCAATCGGTCAATGGTGCCGGTAAGCTTGAGTCCGGCCTTTAATTTTTGACTTCTTTGGTCCGTAATGATCCCGTTTACTTTCCCTTCCAAGGTTACAGGTTTGGTTACTCCATGCATGCTAAGGTCTCCATTGAGAACAAAAGTTCTATCCCCGGTTTTTTTGAAACTTGTGCTTTTAAAGGAAATGGAGGGGTATTTTTCTGCATCAAAAAAGTCGGCACTTCTCAGGTGATCGTCACGTCTATCATTATCCGTGTCAATACTGGTTGTTTTGATGTCAACGGTAAATTCAGCATCATCAAAGGTATCAGTAGCCGTAGCAGTGATGTCAAATTCACTGAAGTGTCCCTCTACTTCAGAAATCATCAAATGGGTAATGGCAAAACCGACTTTGGAGTGGGCCCCGTCCGATTTCCATGTGGATTGCGCCGCTACCACAACTGTGGTCATAAATGCCAAGGTAAAAAATGTCTTTTTCATAATTGTGTGATTTAAGTCTATATTATTTAAAGCCAATCATTTTGGAACGGCCTTGTTTCAAATATGATCATTAATAAAGTAAATACTAAATGTTTTCCGTAAACAACATAAGTTAACCTCCATTCAACCAATGGATTAAATGTATTGTGTCTGGTTAAAATGTCGTTGAGGGGGTAAACTTTGTTGTTGGTATAGCTGTTTTTCTTTGGCCGATGTATTATATATAATTTTGAGGCTAAATAATTATAGGGTATTGATTTCCAAAAAAGAACTTCTTTTCCAAATTGTATTGCACAGTATCGTGCTGTTGTTCTTCTCTTTTGACAGAAATGAAGAGGTGATCAACGTGAATAGGGTCTTGTTTTTGTTGTATTACAGTTTGGCCACTATTGGGGTTACCTATTTCTTGATGCCCAAATATCTCTACAAACAGAAGTATTGGCAGTTTTTCATTGGCTTCGTTATATTGGTGGCATTGGTCATCTGTATTGAAGAGCTTGTGCTGGAACCGCTCATGTTCCCGGGTACAAAACGGGGGGATTATTTTCCGGGCATTTATATTGCCCTTTTGGGCACTTTGCCCGTTATGACCATATTGGCCGGGGGAAAGTTCGGATGGGATGCCCTCAAAAAGCAAGCTCAAATAGATGAATTGGAGTCCACGATACAGGAAAGCGAACTACAGTTTCTACGAAGCCAGATCAACCCCCATTTTTTGTTCAATAATTTGAACAACCTATATTCCTATGCCCTGCAGGAATCGCCCAAGACCCCGGAGATCATTTTGGAGATGAGCGGAGTGTTGCGATATATGTTGTACGAGTCCAAGGAACAGTTTGTACCTTTAAAGAAGGAATTGGAGCAGTTGGGCAACTTTATCCGATTGTACAAATTACAGATAGAGGATAGGGGAGAAGTACATTTTGATGTGGACAAAATAGAGGGCGAATATAAGATCGCCCCTTTGATTTTGATCGTGTTCATCGAAAATGCCTTTAAGCACAGTCAATCCGGACAGTCATCCGATATTGAAATCGATATATCCGTGAGATTGAGCAATTCCACACTGGAGTTCCGTTGTAAGAACAATTATGAGCCGGGCTTCAGTCTGGATAGTGTGGCCAAAGGAATAGGATTGAAGAATGTGCAAAAACGCTTGGAGCTATTGTACCCTAAAAAGCATGTACTGAAAATAGAGGAGGCCGACAATTCCTATAATGTGTACCTGAAATTGGAATTGGAAAAAGTATAGGTTATGAGGTGTATTATTGTTGAGGATCAGCCGCCAGCCCAGCGGATATTGCGCAAGTTCATTCAGGATGTGCCCACCTTGGAACTTGTGGACGTGTTTTCCGATGGATTAAAGGCCATGGAGTTCCTCAACAAGGAGTCGGTGGATCTCATGTTCTTGGATATCCATTTGCCCAAAATAAACGGACTTGATTTTCTGAAGAGCATTCCAGATCCCCCACATGTGATTTTGACGACTGCTTTTTCGGAATATGCACTTGAAGGATACGACTTGAACGTCGTGGATTACCTTTTGAAACCCTTTTCTTTCCAGCGTTTTTTGCAGGCGGTCAACAAAGTGAATGCCAAGCACGAACATATCGTGTCCAAGAATGATGTGGCTCCGCTAACGGAGATCTATGTAAAGTCCAGCCATGAGCACATCAAGGTTTTGGTAAAGGACATCTTTACCATTTCTTCAGATTCGGATTATACCGAAATACATCTTAATGACAAGAAGATATTATCCAACGAGCCCTTGCGTCATTGGATGGAAGTCTTGGGTGGTAGCCAATTCTATCAGATCCACAAATCCCATATAATCAACACCAAAAAGATTGATAGGATATCGGGAAATCTGGTATTGTTGACCAATGGTGCCAGAATACCCATGGGAAGAGCCTATAAGGACAACTTTTTAAAGAGCATCCTATAAAAAAAGCCTGGAAGTTCCAGGCCTTTTGTCTTGTTGCATCTCGTTCCCTACTTCGCAAAATAGATATAGATCCCAATTACGATGATGGCGATGAAGGCGCTTGCCAGTTTCACATGCTTCCAAGGCTCAATGGAAACTTGCTTGGTGTACTCCAATTGGAAAGGCTCTTTTCTTGGGTAGAACTTTCCAATGACAAGCATAATGATGATGTTGGAAATAAACAAAATCGCCATCACGTGCAGGTAGTGCGGATAGGCACCTGCTTCAATCAAATTGAGCTCGACAGGGTCGGTAATTCCATTGGCCTTGGCTTCGGCCAAAGCATTGGCCACCATTTTTGGCCCCACTATAAATTGACTGATAATGTAAAGGATAGATCCTGAAAGAATACCGATTTTTGCTGCGATTGCAGGTACTCTTTTGGTAAGATACCCCACTACAATGATCGTAAATATAGGGATGCTGTAGATACCGTTGATTTCCTGCAGATAATTGAACAAGCTGCCCGCATTGGCGATAAGTGGCGCTATGAACATGGCGGCTAGTGCCAAGCATACACCGAACACCTTACCGTATTTTACCACGGTCATTTCCGATGCATTCTTGTTGATGTGCTGCTTGTAGATGTCTATTCCGAACAAGGTTACCGAACTGTTGAGCACACTGTTGAAAGAACTTAAAATGGCCCCAAAAAGAACGGCGGCGAAGAAGCCCATCAATGGTTTTGGGAGTACGGCCCGCACCAATTCGGGATAGGCAAGGTCGCTACTGGCCAATCCCCCTTCGAAATAATAGTAGGCGATCATTCCGGGCAACACTAGGATAATAGGCCCCAAAATCTTTAAAAATGCGGCGAGTAAGAGGCCTTTTTGTCCCTCGGCAAGGTTCTTGGCCCCAAGACCCCGTTGAATGATTTGTTGATTGGTTCCCCAGTAGAAAAGCTGGACCAGCATCATTCCAGTAAAAATGGTGGAAAAGGGCACTTCTTGGCCGGGATTTCCAGTTGAATCGAAACGCTCTGGGTTGGCGGCCATCAAAGTGTCCAATCCTCCAAGTACACTTCCGTCCCCTATGGCCATCAAACCAAAAACAGGAATCATGATTCCCCCAATGATCAGTCCAACGGCATTGATACTGTCTGAAACGGCAACAGCCTTCAATCCTCCAAAAACCGCATAGATGGAACCGATGATCCCTATGCCCCAAATACAGATCACCAGGGCCGTGGAATCCGAAACGCCCAATAGTCCGGGAACATCGAACATCCCACTAATGGCTACAGAGCCAGAATAGAGTATCACTGGAAGCAATACCACTACGTAACCGGTAAGGAACAATCCTGAGGTTATGGTCTTTGTGGTTACATCAAAACGTTTGGCCAAAAATTGGGGCACCGTCGTCAATCCACCCTTGAGGTATCGAGGAAGCAAGAACATGGCCGTGACCACAATGGCAAGTGCTGCCAGTGTTTCCCAAGCCATGACGGAGAGCCCGTCCTTGTAGGCGCTACCATTGAGTCCCACGATTTGCTCCGTGGATAGATTGGTCAAGAGCAAGGAGCCTGCTATGACCCCAGCGGTAAGGCTTCGGCCTCCCAAAAAGTAACCGTCGGATGATGTTTCATCTGTTTTTCTGACGGACCACCAGGATATGATTCCTACCAATAGGGTGAATCCCAAAAACGAAATAAGTGCCATATTGTAATATTTGATGTTTTGCCCGTGGACAAAACGATTTGTTCAGCTGGTTGTGCACGCTAATATAACCTGAATTTTCCGAAATCCGGGATGAAGCCGTAAACACAACATTTTAATTTACATAGGAGATTTTTGAAAAATTTGATGTAACTAGAACACTTGTGAAAACATAATGGATCGCTAACAATAATTTAAACTGAAAAGTGTGGTTGTTTTCCTATAAATTTGAGTAATTTGAAACATAATTTTATTATTTGTAAACTTTGATTGATAAAGGTACGGTCGCCAAGCGGCCAGGATTCTTATTTGTTCTGCATGCTTCATTGGCTGCTTTTGGCACATACTTTTGCATGTATGCCTTTAGAAAACCATTTTCAGTGGCCACTTTTGATGGGCTGGCCTTTATGGGGGTGGATTACAAGATCCTTTTGGTCATCACTCAGGTTTTGGGGTATGCACTTTCCAAATTTGTTGGGATAAAGGTCATCTCCGAACTTCAACCCAACCGAAGGTTGTTTTACCTGATCTCACTCATTGTACTGGCCGAAATTTCCCTTTTGCTCTTTGCATGGGTGCCCGCACCCTACAATATTCCCTTTATGTTCCTTAACGGGTTCCCTTTGGGAATGATCTGGGGAATCGTCTTTTCCTATATCGAGGGAAGGCGTTTTACCGACATTTTAGGGGTAGTGCTATCATCCAGTTTTATTGTATCCAGCGGGGTGGTGAAATCAGTGGGGCTCTTTGTGATGAACTCTTGGGGGGTCAGTGAATTTTGGATGCCATCGGTAACCGGAGCGCTTTTCTTTGTTCCACTTTTGATATGCTCCTATCTCTTACAGCGGGTGCCGCCACCCACCCCGGAAGATATCGCCAACAGAACAGAACGGATTCCAATGACCGCCACGGATAGAAAAAACTTGGTCAAGAAGTTTCTTTTTCCACTGCTTTTGATTGTGTTGTTCTACACATTTTTGACGGCTTTCCGGGATTTCAGGGACAATTTCGCCCGGGAACTTTGGGACAGTATAGGGTACAAAGGGGATGTTTCCGTTTTTTCCACTTCGGAAATCATAATAGCCATAGTGGTGCTGTTGATCATAGGGGCCATTTTTTATATCAAGGACAACTTCAAAGCCTTGCTTACCTATCATATATTGCTGATTCTTGGGACCGTGGTTTTGGCCGTGAGCACCCTTATGTTTCAAACGAGGATGTTGGACCCCTTTGTCTGGATGGTTTGCACCGGGTTTGGGTTGTACATTTGTTATGTGCCGTTCAACTGTCTCTTTTTTGATCGTTTTATCGCAACCTTCAAGGTAAAGGGAAATTCTGGATTTCTTATCTATATAGCCGATGCCTTCGGATACGTGGGCAGTATTTTGGTATTGCTCTATAAAAACTTTGGACAGGCCAATCTGTCCTGGCTCAACTTTTTTGTTTACGGTACCTATGCTGTTGCCTTCATTGGTATTTGCAGCACAATAATTCTATTCATCCACTTTGCTTCTCGACGCAAAGCGGAACAACTCAACAACCAACTGGATTATGGGAAATAAATATGATGCCGTCATTGTAGGTGGTGGTATTTTAGGGACTTTTCATGCCTATCATGCACTGGAAATGGGCTTAAAGGTCTGTTTGGTGGAAAAAGACGCTTACCCCAAAGGAGCGACCACCCAAAATTTTGGACAAGTGGTTCCTTCGGGCATGAATACCAAATGGCAAAAATTTGGACGTGAAAGCCTTCGAATATATAAAGAGGTTCAATCCCAGTTCGATATCAGTATCCGCCAGAACGGAACGGTGTACTTGGCATCCAATGAAGAGGAGGAGCAATTGTTGGTAGAGCTCAGGGCCATAAACAGTGGCAACGATTATGCCTCCAAAATGCTGACCCAGCAAGAATGTTTGGACAAATACCCGGGACTCCGAAAGGATTATGTGGTATCCGGATTGTTTTTTCCTGAAGAGGTCACCGTAGAGCCCAGAACCATGATCCATAAGCTTCAGGAATATTTGGTGGCACAAAAAGGGCTGGACATCAAGTTTGATTTCCCTGTTGTTTCCTGTGAACCCAATGGGGACTGGGTTTCGGTCCAGAATACAAAAAGCGAAGTGGTTTATGGCAAAAAGGTGATTATATGCAACGGTGCGGACTTCAAAAACCTGTATCCAGAGACCTTTGCAGCCAGCGACCTCGAGGTTGCCAAATTACAGATGATGCAGACCAAACCTCAAGAAAACTATGAATTGAAAGGTTCGATTCTTACAGGTTGGTCCATTCGGCGTTACGAGGCATTTCACGAATGCCCTTCCTATGCGAGTATCAAGGCCAATGAGCCGAAAGAAAGCCTTCAAAAGAAATGGGGCGTACACATCCTTTTTAAACAAGCAGTAGATGGCTCAGTGATTTTGGGGGATTCCCATCAGTATGCCGATGCCCCTAAAATTGAGGATTTAGGGTATGAGCTGGATATGGATATTGACAATTTTATGATCGAGGAGGCCAAAAAAATAGTCGACCTGCCCACCTTTCAAATCCAAAAAAGATGGTACGGAATGTACTCACAATGCAAGAACAGCGATATTTTTCAAAAGACCATTGACGACAATGTTCATATTGTAACGGGAATTGGTGGAAAGGGAATGACGGGCAGTGCCGGATTCTCGAGAAAGCATATTGCTTCTATATTCAATAAGCAGAAAATCAATTTATGAAAAAAATAGAACTGGCCGTTTTTGATATGGCGGGCACCACAGTGAACGAAGACAATGTGGTGTACAAAACCGTTAGGGCCGCTTTGGCCAAATCTGGAGTAGAGGTCTCTTTGGATACCGTTCTGGAATTTGGGGCAGGTAAGGAAAAATTCAAGGCCATTGCCGATATCTTGGAAGAAACCAAAACAACCGGGGTGGACCCCAATGTGGTTTTTGAAGATTTTAAAGGCATGTTGGAAGATGCCTATGCGAATTTGGATGTGACCACTTATGATGGTGTCGAGGAGCTCTTTACCCTGTTAAGGTCGAAGGACGTAAAGGTGGTGCTCAATACAGGTTATGACCATAAAACGGCAACATCACTTCTAAAAAAGCTGGGTTGGGTGCCGGGAGAACAGATCGATGCCTTGATCACTGCGGATGATGTGGTCAAAGGAAGGCCATCATCGGAAATGATTGACAAAGCCATGGCAATGTTTGGCATCATGGCATCCGAAAAGGTATTAAAGGCGGGTGATTCCGTGATTGATATTGAAGAAGGCAAAAATGCCAATTGTGGATTAACGGTTGGGGTGTTGACCGGAGCGCAGACCCGTGAGCAATTGGCAACCGCGGAACCCTCCATGATCTTGGATTCCTTGTCGGATTTGGCCGAGCAGTTGTTCCCTTGATCAGATAAAGAAATACACGACCAACATTTTAGAGGGAATTTTTCCCCTATTGATTGGAACATGGGGGATTCTGCCGTCAAAAAATATGGAGTCCCCCTCTTTTAAAAGGACCTCTTGGTCCCCTATCTCGTAGTAGCACTCTCCTGTCAAAATATATTTGAACTCAAAGGCATCGGTGACCACTTTGTCCCTTTCCGAGTTGGGTTCCACTTCCAAAAGGACACTTTCAAAACCAACGGAGTTCAATTGTTTGCCAAAAATGTAATTATAGGTAAACCCAACAGCTTCATCCTCTTTTTCTATAATGGATTGCTCATCCTTGCGGGTCACTAAAAAATTGTGGCCATTGGCTTTGGGGATTCCGTCAAAAAAATCGGTCATCTCGGTTTCCAAGGCCCCTACTATTTTTAAAAACACGGGGAGTGAAGGTATGGTTCTGCCATTTTCAATACGTGAAATGAGTCCAGCGGTGACCCCGGCACTGTTGGCAACATCGTTTATGGTCTTTTTATTGTTCTTTCGTATCTGCTTGATTCTTTTACCAATGCCTATGAGGTAGTCTTCCATTTTTATACGTGCTTCTAATGTTTAGTATTTATAATATTATTTGGTCAATCAAGATTAGTGAAAAAATCGGTTAATCCACTACAACACTAGGATATATTGTAAAAACTGGTGTTCACAGCGATTTTCAAAAATTGCATATTTGTAAATAATGTTTACATAACATTGCAGTGTTTCTTTTAACCTTTCCGTATCATTTTTTTAATCTGTTTAAAGGGCTGCCTTAACTCTTGTGTTGGATATTTGTTGATAAATAATTAACCAAATTTTACAAATACTCAACAAATGAAAAAATCAATCTTAACGTTTTTACTTGCCTTTACTGTAAGTATCATTGGATATTCCCAAGTTACTTTTACAGGGCAGGTGGTTGACGAGAACAACGTGCCCTTGCCCGGGGCGTCGGTTGTTGTAAAAGGTAGTAGCGTGGGTGTTGCTACAGACTTTGATGGGAACTTTGAAATAGAGTTGCCCCAGGGAGGAGAAACCTTGGTAGTTTCTTACATAGGGTATATCCCATTGGATTTTGACACTACTGGAAAAAGTACCGCAACCATTGTGTTGCAAGAAGATTCCCAGCAGTTGGATGAGGTTGTCGTAACGGCCTTGAACATTACAAGGGATGAAGAGTCCTTGGGTTATTCCGTTCAAAAGGTTGCAGGAGAGGAAATCTCGCAATCCACCAGTACAAACACGGTAAGCACACTGTCCGGTAGAACGGCAGGTGTCCAGGTGGTTACCAACGGTACGGGACCTGGACAATCCTCATCGGTGGTCATCAGAGGGTATTCCTCCATGCAAGGTGACAACCAGCCCTTATTTATTGTGGATGGTATCCCAATCAACAATAACACGGACACCAGGACCAATACGTTGGGAGGTGCTTCCAATATGAACTTGGATTATGGTAACGGTGCGGCCGAGATCAATCCCGATGATGTAGCGTCCATATCCGTACTAAAAGGCGCGAACGCTACGGCACTTTATGGGTCCAGGGCAGCGAACGGTGCGGTAATCATTACCACTAAATCCGGTAGGGGTCGTAAAGGAGGGGTCAGCTTTAGTTCCAAGACCACTTTTGAGAGTGTATTGAAAGCTCCGGAATATCAAGGCGTATATGGTCAGGGTAAAAACTTTGACTTTCAGTTTGTAGATGGTTACGGAAGCGGTACATACGATGGTGTGGATGAATCCTGGGGCCCGCTTTTGGACGGTACCTTACGTGCGCAGCACGATTCCCCGACATCCAATGGCCTTCGTGGTGGTGATGTCCATGGCTTGGATTACGTACTTGGTTCTTCTGGGGTCGATTTGGATAGAAGAGGGACCATTACCCCAACACCTTTTGTGTATGGAGGGAATCCCGCGGAAGAATTCATGGAAACAGGTAGAACCTTGATCAATACCGTTTCGTTCTACGGATCCAATGACAACGGAAACTACCGTGTAAGCTATACCAACTTGGACAATAAGGGTATTGTTCCGAACACCGATATCAAGAGAAACACCATCTCCGCTTCAGGGGACTATCAAATTACCGATAGGTTAAAGGTGTCATCCAAGATCAATTATATCCGTTCAGATTCGGATAACCGTCACGTAAATGGATATGGTACCGAATCGGTAATGTATCTGTTCATCTGGTGGGGACAACAGGTAAATGTAAATAGTTTAAGAAACTACTGGCAAGATGGTCTGGAAGGCTTCCAACAGTACAACTACAACTATAACTATCACGATAACCCTTACTTTACCATGTACGAGAACACAAATGGTCTGGCAAAGGATAGAATCATAGGGAATCTTTCTGCTACTTATGATATCAGTGATGATTTTAAATTCATGGTAAGGGGGGGACGTGATTTCTTCTCTGAATACAGATTCATAAAAAGAGCTTACTCTACGCAGCGTTTTCCAAACGGTCAGTACAGGGAGGATAAAATCAACTTTCAAGAGACCAACTTGGATTTCTTGTTGACCTATGACAAGGATGTGACCGATAAGCTCCATGTGAATGCCAACTTTGGAGGGAACAGAATGGTGCAGAAAAACCATTTCAACTCATTGATGGCCAACAAACTTTTGATTCCCGGCATCTATTCTTTCTCCAACGTGGATGGAGCCTTGGTACAACGTACAAGCCGTCCTGAAAAACAAATCAATTCCCTGTATGCATTTGCACAATTGGGATGGGACAACAGTATTTACCTAGATCTTACAGCACGTAACGACTGGTCGTCTACCTTGCCAGAGCAGAACAACTCCTATTTCTACCCATCCGCATCTTTAAGTGTGGTACTATCGGATCTGTTCGATTTTGGAAATCAGGATGTGTTGAGCTTTGCCAAACTTAGAGGTGGTTGGGCACAGGTTGGTAGTGATACCGGTGCATATAGGCTTTCCGATTATTACGCATTGGGAACGCCGGTTGGAGATAATCCTACGGCAGGTCCTGCCAATACGCTGCCAAACTTTGATTTGAAACCAGAGATACAGACATCATACGAGTTCGGTACCGATTTAAGGTTCTTCAACAATAAACTGTCGTTGGATGCCACGTATTACAATACAGTTTCCAAGAACCAGATTTTGGACATCGATTTGCCCATTACCTCAGGTAAAACAGCAAGAACCATCAATGCCGGTAAAATACGTAACCAAGGATTGGAAATCATGTTGGGGATCAATCCAATTCGCAACGAGGACTTCAACTGGAACTCTTCCTTCAACTTTGGTTTGAACCGAAACAAGGTCCTGGAGTTGGCCGATGGAGTCGAAAGGTATCAATATGGAAGCAATGGAATTTCACTTGTTGCAGAAAAAGGAGGGTCCCTTGGCGATATGTGGGGAACTGGATTGGTAAAAGTAGAGGATGAGAACAGCCCTTATTATGGAGAAGTCATCTTTAACGAAGGTTTGGTACAGCAGGACAACACCTTGAGAAAAGTTGGAAACTTTAATCCGGACTTTACCTTGGGCTGGAACAATACCATTACCTATAAAAACCTTTCACTCAATTTCTTGTTTGATTGGAGGCAAGGGGGAGAACTATTGTCCAGGACCCGTTTGATCGCTGCCACTTCCGGTAACGTAGTGGAAACCCTTTGGGGTCGTTCGCCAGAATACGGAGGGCCACATCCTGGTATTGCCGATTCAGGCCTTGACTATACTGATGATAACGGAGTTGCTTGGAACGATGGTGTGATCGGTGATGGTGTGAAATTGGAAAATGGCCAATATGTGCCCAATGACGTCATTGTGCCTGCCAATGCATACCACAACAACAGATACCGAAGGGATAATGACACCGAAGGTATATACGATGCCACTTTTGTGAAACTAAGAGAAGCCAGATTGACCTACGATTTCCCGACCAAATTGTTCAAGGGAGACGATATTAAAAAATTGAGCTTCTCAGTGATTGGGACCAACCTTTGGTTGTGGGCCAAGGATTTCAACCACGGAGACCCAGAACTATTGTCCTTCGGGGGCGGAAGCTATGTGCCAGGGGTGGAAAATGCCACCGTACCGACCACGCGTAGCTTAGGATTTGCAATCAACGTAGAATTTTAATCAGGTTAACAATAACAACATGAAAAAGATATTTTTAATAGCGACAGTACTTGCGATGACCCTGTGGTCTTGCGACAAGTTTGACGTGAGCAACGACAACCCGGATGTTGCCTTGAACATCAACCAAAACCCCGAACTTCTTTTGACCAATCTTCAAAGAAGGTCCATCAGGGAAGCAGTAAGTGGGTCGTGGAGTGAAGGTAACCTTATGGGGCAATACGGTGCCCGAATTGTATTTACCTCTTTCGATTTGTTTGATTGGGGTGATCAGAGTGGAGCATGGAACAATTATTACTATACCATTAGAGACGCCAAGGAATTGGAAAAATTGGCAGGTGAGACCGATTTGAACAGTTATGTTGCCGTTTCCAAGATCATGCAGACATGGGCTTTCAGTATCTTGACCGATATGTGGGGCGATGTGCCTTACTCCGAGGTAAATCAGGCGAGTGAGGAAAACTATACACCGATGTACGATGAACAAGAGGCCATTTACACATCAATGCTTTCCGAGCTTGCTGCTGCAAACACGCTTCTGTCAGGTTCTAATTTGACCCAAATCAAGGGAGATTTACTTTTTGACGGCGATTTGGAGATGTGGAGAAAGTTTGCCAATTCACTCAGGATGCGTTTGGCACTTCGCTTGAGTGAAGTTTCCCCTTCAGTTGCATCTAGTGTGATAAGCGAGATTTATGGAAACCCGGGCCAATTCCCGATTATGGAATCCAATGAGGATAACGCCACCCTTACATTTTTGGCGGCAAATCCAGATGCACACCCCGTGACCGAAGAGTCCGTTTATCGTGTAGGGTCTTATAACGAATACAGGATTTCCGAGCATTTCGTAACCATGTTGGAAGGCTTGGACGACCCCCGATTGGGGTTCTTTGCCGATCCAACGGCCAATTCAGTGGAAGAAGAATCCCCAGAGATTGTTGGTATGTTGAACGGAGTTGTGGACGGACCCGCATACACTTATCAAGGAGGGGATGCATTCCTTTCAAAATTCAATATCGATTATTTCTACTTTCAGCCCAACACCAACCAAGCTAGGTTGATGCTGTACTCAGAAGTTCAGTTTATCTTGGCCGAAGCGGCCCAAAGAGGTTGGATCAATGACGATGCCCAAACATTTTATGAAGAAGGGGTTACTGCCAACTTCGAATATTGGGGAGTTGAATTGCCAGCTGATTATTTGACAAGCGCAGGAGTTGCTTTTGACAATAGCTTGGAAACGATCATGACCCAGAAGTATATCAACTTGTTCTATACGGATTACCAAGGATTTATAGAATACAAAAGAACCGGCTTCCCTGCCACTATTGAACCAGGACCCGATGCTTTCTACGATGTCTACCCAAGTAGATTCGAATATCCCAGTAACGAGGAATCCTTGAACAACGCAAACTATTCGGAAGCCTCTACCAGAATTGGAGGAGACCAGATAACCACCAAGGTTTGGTGGGAAAACTAGGGTTTGCCAATGTTTAAAAGAAAACTTCATAAAGCAATGATCATGACCACGGGAATTTTGTTCCTGTGGTCTTGTTCTTCCAAAAAGGAGCAAACGCCAAAGGGAATTGATCACATCGTTGTCATAGGAATTGATGGGATGAGTCCCGACGGAATTCAAAAAGCAAATACCCCGACCTTGGATTCCATGACACAGCATGGAGCCGCTACCATGCACGCCAGGTCGGTACTTCCATCCAGTTCCAGTCCCAATTGGGCCAGTATGATCATGGGTGCCGATACCGAACAACATGGAGTGACCTCCAATGGTTGGGAAAAGTTCGATCATCAGTTGCCACCCGTTGTGGTTACCGAAAACGGTACTTTTCCAACGATATTCACTCTTTTTAAAGATCAGCAACCAGAAGCCCATGTAGGGGCCATCTACGATTGGGATGGGTTCGGACGCTTGTTCGAAAAAGCTGATGTGGATTTTGATGTCGACGGTGACCACGAGGATAAAACCACCGAAGCTGCTGTAAACTATATCAAAGAACATACGCCAGAATTCACATTTGTGCACTTGGATCATGTAGACCATGCAGGTCATGCTTTGGGACACGGAAGCCCTGCGTACTACAAATCCGTGGAAAAAGCGGATTCCTTGATTGCAGAAATCGTAAATGCCACCAAACAAGCTGGAATCTTTGAGAAAACCATGTTCATTCTTTCCGCAGATCACGGAGGATTGGGCTTTGGTCACGGAGGCGAAAGCTTGGCCGAAATGGAAATTCCGTTCATCCTATATGGAGCGGGCATCAAAAAAGGCTACAAGATTGAAGAAACCGTTTACCAATACGATAATGCGCCGACCGTTGCTTATGCCATGGGGTTACAAACACCTCAAGCTTGGATAGGCCGACCTGTAAAGGGCGCTTTTATAGGAAATGAAGCCCCAAAACTAACCTACAAGCGAAAAGAGCAAATAACCCCACCAAAAATCCTTCCGGGCGCAGGCTATTTTGAGCCGGCCGGAGGAGTTTTTAAAGCGGATTCTGTGGCTGTGGTCATGCAGAACCCGAACAATGTTGGGGAGATTCGATATACCATTGGCAATAATGTGCCCACCTTGGAAAACAGTCAAGTTTACCAAGACACCTTTTATCTAAAAGAGACAAATATCATCAAGGCAGGTGTTTTTCAGAACGACCGATTGGTAAGTACCGTTGCCGAAGGAAGCTTCAGAATTGTATCGAAGAGCAAAAAGGACCCCGTAAAATTTCAGGTGTTTGAGGTAAGTGGTGTAGAAAAGCTACCCGACTTTGCATCCTTGAACCCTACATACGACGGGTATGTTACCGAATTTTCCCATAAGCAAGCACTGACCGACGATATGCCACAAGAACAGGTGGCCGTGGTTTTCGAAAGCTATCTGGAAGTGACTGAAAGCGGCAACTATAGTTTTTTTACCAATAGTGATGATGGGAGCAAGCTATATGTGAACGGTTCTGAAATCGTGGACAACGATGGCGACCATGGCGTTATGGAACGTAGCGGTTCTTTGGAGCTATCCGAAGGAAGACACCTGGTGCGCGTTGAATTTTTCAATGGAGGGGGAGGCTATCATTTGGATGTAAAGTATTCAGGTCCCGATACCCCAAAACAGATCATTCCGGCAAACCAGTTGTATAGAGAAAAATAAACATGCACATCAACCTCAAACAGTCTTATCTACTACTCATTTTTTTAATGGTGCAGGTTTCACATGGGCAAAAACAACAATTGCCCGAGTGGCAACCTGGTTTTTTGGATATCCACCACATCAATACCGGTAGGGGCGATGCCGCTTTTATGGTCTTTCCCGATGGTACGACCTTTTTGGTGGATGCCGGGGATATGTCCGAAACACATCCAAGGACCACATCGAGCAGAAATGCAAAATTGCTTCCAAACAGGTCCAAAACGGCACCTGAATGGATTGTGGATTATATCGATCGATTCCTGCCCAAAAAGCAAGAACGAAAGTTGGATTATGCCTTGATCACCCATTACCACGATGACCACTTTGGTGAAGTCGATTCCTTGCGAAAATTAGCGCCCGGAGGGTATCAACTTACAGGAATCATGGAAGTGGGCACTTTGATCCCGATCAATACATTGATCGATCGTGGATTTGAATTTCCCGTAGATCTGAAGGATGGAAAAGTGCAATCCCAAGAGCGATTTTCCAAGGATAAATATGGAATGATTCCTACCTTGAAGGAATATTGGAAGTTCATAGCATATCAATCAGAAAAAGTAGGGTTGAAAAACGAAGCCTTGCAGGTGGGCAGCGATAATCAAATTGTATTACAACAACACCCGACGGATTATCCCAATTTTTCAGTACGGAACATTGCCTCCAATGGTACTGTTTGGACAGGTTATGATGATGCTTTTTATACCCTTTTTGAGCCAGGGGAATACCATGGGGAGAATCCTTTGAGCAATGTCATTCGAATAGATTATGGGAAGTTCAATTATTATACGGGAGGTGATATTTCGGGGATCAATGGCTTTGGGCAAACAAATTTGAATGATGTGGAATCCCATGTGGCGCCTGTTATCGGTGCTGTTGATGTGGCCACGTTGAATCATCATGGGAACCGAGATTCCCAAAACCCGTTTTATGTACGGACCATTAGGCCTCGGGTCTGGATTCAACAAAATTGGACGGCCGATCATCCAGGGGAGGAAGTCCTCCGAAGGATAACATCAAAAAAACTATACCCAGGAGACCGGGATATTTTTTCGACCATTATGCTACAAGGCACCAAAGATGTGATCGGTGGCAGGTTGGATCAATATAAAAGTCAAGAAGGACATATTGTTGTTCGGGTATACGACAACGGTGATTCTTACGATATTTACGTATTGGATGACACCACCGAAGAACGGGAAATAAAAAGTAAGCATGGACCATACAAAGCGCGATAGGCACAACACAGAATCTGTTGTGGAAGGCGACATCAACCTGACTCCTGCACGGAGCCAATGGTTGCAGAACGAGGTGAGCGAGGAAACCAAGGAACTATTGGAAAAGGATGCCAAGTATTTTATGCATCAATCCATGTCGACACCCTGTTTGGATGTGCTCCAAAATTGCGAGGGCTCGCACATGATAAGTGTGTCGGGCAAGAAATACCTCGATTTTCACGGGAACAATGTGCACCAAATCGGTTTTTCGCATCCAAAGTTGGTTGCAAGATTAACGGAACAGCTACAAAACCTGACGTTTTCCACAAGACGCTACGCAAATGAAACAGCAGTTCGATTTGCGGAAAAATTGACTTCCTATACGCCAAAAGGTCTCAATCGCATCTTGTTGACTCCAAATGGAAGTTCGGCCATAGGCATAGCCTTAAAATTGGCCAGGGCCATAACGGGGAAGCACAAGGTGGTCTCGTTTTGGGATTCGTTCCACGGAGCCTCTCTGGATGCCATCAGTGTGGGTGGCGAAGCGGTCTTTCAGGAACATATGGGGCCATTGATGCCGGGTGTGGAACGTATTCCGCCCCCAATTACCTATCGGGGCATATTCGAGGGAAACGAGGACAAGGCATTGGAGTATCTACAATATGTTTTGGAAAAAGACCATCAAATTGGAGCTTTTTTGGCAGAGACCATTCGCAACACCGATGTGCAGATTCCATCAAAAAAATTCTGGAAAGCGGCTAGGGAGCTTTGTACCAAACACGGTGTTTTGTTGATTTTGGATGAAATCCCCATCGCTTTTGGAAGAACGGGGACCATGTTCGCCTACGAGCTTTTCGATATAGAACCCGATATTCTCTGCTTAGGGAAAGGCCTTGGGGGAGGGATAATTCCCCAAGCGGCCATCGTTACCCGCGAAGAATACAACAAATTCGGACATATATCACTTGGTCATTACACCCACGAGAAAAGTCCGTTGGGGTCCATTGCGGGACTGACGCTTTTAGAGGTTTTGGAAGAAGAAAACATCCTGCAAAAGGTTAAGGAGGATGAGGAGTTCATGAAAAAGGCCCTGTACAAAATGCATCGGAAATATTCCTTGATCGGGGATGTACGTGGCGTAGGACTTCTATGGGGCATTGAACTCGTGACCGACAGAACTACCAAGGAAAAAGCAACGGCCGAAGCCGAAGAAATTATGTACGAGTGTCTCAAACAAGGATTGAGTTTCAAAGTTTCCAAAGGAAACGTGCTCCAACTTTCCCCTCCGTTGACCATAACCAGGGAAGAACTGGAAAAAGCCTTTGAAATATTGAACTGCGCCTTTTTAAAAACCAATGCTATAGCCTAATGAAAAAAATCAACCAATTACTTATCGTTTGCTGTTTGGGTTTGATGAAACTATCAGCCCAAACCGATTCCCAAATTTTGGTGCAACCTTATCTACAGGATGCGGAACCCAATTCCATTGTGATCATGTGGGAGACCACAAGCGGGGAAGAAAGCATCGTGGAATGGGGGACCACTGAAAAACTTGGCAAGAAAACATCAGGGAAAGCCGAGGACATCAATTTTTCCGATTCAAGGGTGCATACCGTGAAATTGGAAGGCCTCGAGCGCTTTACGGAATACTATTATCGGGTAAAAACGGGAAAAGCCAAATCGGACATCCATCAATTCAAGACCCCACCATTTTCAAGTGACGAAGAGTCGTTCAACATCGTGGCCATGAGCGATATGCAATACGATAGTCAGCATCCGAACAAGTTTTCAGAAATCGTGAACCAAGGGGTTCTACAGTATTTGGAACAGGAGCATGGAGGTAAGTTGCCCGATAATCTGGCCATGGTGATGATACCCGGGGATTTGGTAGAGAGGGGCAGTGAATACCATCAATGGAAAGACCACTTCTTCGACCCCGCACAAAAACTCTTTGCTCAGGTGCCAGTTTATCCTGTTCTGGGCAACCATGAACGCAATTCCGTTTTCTACTTCAAATACTTCAGTCTTCCTGAAAATGGCACGCCGGCCTATGCCGAGCATTGGTGGTACAAGGATTATGGCAATACGAGAATCATCGGTTTGAACTCCAACGACGGTTATCGGGACCTTCGCGAGCAATATGAATGGTTGGAACAAGTGCTGTCGGATACCGAAAAGAATGATGACATTGATTTTGTGTTCGCACAACTTCATCATCCGCACAAATCGGAACTATGGATTCCGGGAGAAGAAGAATCCACAGGGAAGGTGGTAAAAATGTTGGAAGCGTTTTCGACCAGAACAGGAAAGCCCAGTATCCACTTTTTCGGGCATACCCATGGCTATTCAAGAGGGCAGTCCAGGGATCACAAGCATTTGTGGATCAATGTGGCCTCGGCAGGTGGCGCCATCGACAATTGGGGCGAGTTTGAAGGCAGGGACTATGATGAGTTTACCGTTACCCAAGATGAGTACGGTTTTGTGATGGTAGAGGTCGATGGCAACCGAAACGACCCTAAGTTTACCATCAAAAGAATCAGTCAAGGGAACAATGTAAAGGCTAGGCAGAACGAGCTTCGCGACAGTATTACCATATGGCGATTGGAGAAAAAACCCGATGCCCCAACAGTACTTTCGCCAATGAACAATGAAAGTGTGACCACCGAGTTCACTATGCTGAAAGCGGGTGGATTTTCAAGTCCGCTGAGTGGAGCATTCCATGCGGCAGTACATTGGCAGGTTTCCCAAACCCCGGATTTTGAAAAGTTGGATTTGGACAGTTGGAAACAGTTCCAAAACTGGTATTACAAGGAAAACCGTCAAAAAGAGGACGATTTGACCGATGAGAAAACCAAACGATTACAACCCAATACCACCTATTATTGGAGGGTTCGGTACCGTGACCAAAACCTGAACTGGAGTGATTGGTCCGAAACAGCAACATTTAAAACACCACAGGAAAATGAAAAATAGAATTTTGTTTTTGATGATTGCCGTAGTGGCAATGCTCAGGGCCAATGCCCAAAATAGGGATACAAAGGTAATTTTGATTACGTTGGACGGTTTCCGTTGGCAGGAACTCTTTTCGGGAGCGGATTCCCTTTTGATCGGTAACAAGGATTATGTGCATGATGAAGAAATGTTGAAGGAGGCTTTCTGGCGAGAAACAGCAGAGGAACGACGGGAAGCATTATTGCCCTTTTTCTGGAGCCAAGTGGAAGAAATGGGCCAGATTCACGGTAACCGAAATAAGGGAAGTAAAGTCGACTTGACCAATAACATGTGGTTTTCCTACCCTGGGTACAACGAAATTTTGACGGGAACTGCAGACGATAAGAACATCAGAAGCAATGATAAAGTTCCCAATCCCAACACCACCATTTTGGAACGATACAACAACATTCCCGAAGGAAAAGGTAAAGTAGCTGCCTTTGGCAGTTGGGATGTATTTCCGTTCATCGTAAACGAAGAACGGTCTGGAGTTCCTGTCAATGCCGGTTTTGAGCCAGCTACCGGAAACCTGAATGAAAGGGAAAAGTTCCTCAACCAATTGCAACAGCGGATACCAAGCCCTTGGGGCACGGTCCGTTTGGATGCATTTACCCATCATTATGCCTTGGAGCACATGAAAAAGGAGCATCCAAAACTGATTTTCATTTCTTACGGGGAAACGGATGATTTTGCACATGATGGGGATTATCAGGCCTACTTGAAATCGGCCCACAACACAGATGGATTGATCAAGGAGGTTTGGGAGTTTACCCAGCAAGATGATTTTTATAAGGGCCAAACCGTGTTTTTGATCACTACAGACCATGGACGCGGAACCGAGCCATTGGATACCTGGAGAAGCCATGGAAGCGATATTAAAGGGGCAGGCTCCGTTTGGATGGTAGCCTTCGGAAAAGGGATTGATCCTATGGGGGAGGTTAAGGACAAGGAACAACTGCATTCCAACCAGATCGCACCGACCGTTATGGAAATATTGGATATGCCCATCTCAAAAGAAATCGAGGGGAAACCCATGAAATTATAAGTTTAAGTTCGTTTGATTCAGTTTATTAGTTTGCGTTACCGCAGTAGACCCGTGCCTTAGGTGCGGGTCTTGCTTTTTGGATGCATCAAAAAGGCTGCATTTTTACTAAAATGGTTACCTTAGGGCAGCGTATTTTTACAACATGAGAGAAGAGCTTTTAGCAACATTCAACGACTATTTTGAACAACCCCTTATCGATGAAATTCTGGAAGAAGGGAAATTAATGGAAGTCCCCGCTGGTGAAACCATTATGGATATTGGACAATACATCCGAAGCATTCCTTTGTTGTTGTCCGGAGCCATAAAAGTGCTTCGGGAAGATGAGGAGGGAGACGAGTTGCTTCTGTATTATTTAGAGCAAGGGGAAACCTGTTCCGTAACGATGGCCTGCTGTATGGGCCAGACCAAAAGCGAGATAAGGGCCATTACGGAGACCGATACCAAAATCGTGATGGTTCCCGTTCAAAAAATGGAAGAGTGGATGGGCAAATACAGGGGTTGGCGCAATTATGTCTTTGAAAGCTATCAGAACCGTCTCAACGAATTGCTTCAAACGGTGGATAGCATCGCCTTTAAAAACCTGGACCAAAGGCTGGTGGATTACCTTAAAAAGAAGGTGGAGGTCACCAACGATAACCAAATAAGGAATACCCATCAAGAAATAGCATATGATCTCCATACCTCACGGGTCGTGATTTCCCGTTTGCTGAAAAAATTGGAAAAAATGAAGAAGTTGGAACTGCATAGAAACTACATTCAAATTGTGGATCTTTAAGTTTGTGCCCTTTGTTACTGTGGATTGCCATTAGGCAAGCTATTTTTGCATAAAACCAATTACATGATCAAAAGGATTTTTCCTTTCTTATCGTGGATTACCGACTATGATCGCTCAACTCTCTATGGCGATTTGGTGGCGGGTCTTACTGTGGGAATTATGCTCATTCCCCAAGGTATGGCCTATGCCTTGATTGCCGGTATGCCCCCCATTTATGGGTTGTATGCGGCCCTGGTCCCCCAATTGGTCTATGCCCTTACAGGAACTTCGAGACAATTGGCCGTAGGCCCCGTGGCCATGGACTCTTTGCTGGTTGCCGCAGGAATTGGGGCCATGCAGTTGGCCAACACCCAGGATTACATTTCAGCAGTTATATTTTTGACCCTGCTCATTGGACTGTTCCAATTGTTTTTGGGGGTTTTAAAAATGGGCTTTTTCGTCAATTTTCTCTCCAAGCCGGTCATTAGCGGATTTACTTCAGCAGCAGCTATATTAATTGGCTTGGGGCAGTTAAAGCATATTTTGGGAGTGGATTTGCAGCAATCGGGAAAGATCTACGTGCTCTTGGGAAGTATTTTTTCCAGCCTTCGCAATGCTGACCCATTGACGTTGGGAATGGGGATTCTCGTCATTTTGGTGATCATAGGGTTGAAAAAAATCAACAAAAAACTACCCACCCCTTTATTGGTGGTCGTGTTGGGTATTTTAGCCGTGGTGCTCTTAGGGTTGGAGTCAAAAGGGATAAAAATTGTTGGGGACATCCCAAGAGGATTGCCCAGTTTTGAAATACCCGGAATGCAATGGGACAAAATAGGTCAGTTTTTGCCTATTGCCATTACGGTCGCCCTGTTCGGGTTCATGGAGTCCATTTCCATTGCCAAAACGGTGGAGGAACGCCACCCTGAATACGATTTGGACCCGAATCAAGAATTGCGCGCTTTGGGGATGTCCAATATTTTGGGATCCTTTTTTCAGTCCTTTTCCGTTTCCGGAAGCTTTTCCCGAACGGCCATAAACGACCACTCAGGGGCTAGAACGGGAATGGCCTTGGTTTTTAGTGCCTTGTTGGTAGCGGGGGTCTTGTTGTTCTTGACACCACTTTTCTACAATCTACCTACGGTGGTACTGGGTGCCATTATCATTGTTTCGGTTTTTGGCCTTATTGATTTGAAGTACCCGCTGCAGCTTTGGAAGAATAGAAAAGACGAGTTTATCTTATTGAATGCGACTTTTTTAATGACCTTGTTCATCGGTTTAATCGAGGGCATCCTTCTCGGAGTACTCCTTTCGCTTTTGTTATTGGTGTACCGCATTTCCAATCCCCATATCGCGGTTTTGGGAAGAATCAAGGGCACCACGTATTTCAAGAACGTAAATCGTTTTACGGAAGATGTGGAGGTGTACGAGGATAAACTGATCATCAGGTTTGATGCACAACTCTATTTCGGCAACAAGGATTATTTTAAAAAACAGCTCTATCAACAGATTGAAAAGAAAGGCCCAAAGCTCAAGTTCATCATCCTGAACGCGGAATCCATCAATTATATAGATAGCAGTGCAGCCGTGATGTTGGAGCGTATCATTTTGGAGCAGCGGGAAAAAGGAATCCAGTTTTTGATCGCAGGGGCCATCGGTCCTACAAGGGATATTTTGTACAGTAGTGGCATCATCAATCTATTGGGCGAAGAAAACCTATTTGCACAAACTTTTGATGCCGTGGATTGCTGTAACAACCCACATGAATTGAGTACAATACAGAAAAAAGTGTCCTTGCAGTCCAAAACGAAGAGTTTGTAACTTTAGTAACTTAACTTTAAGGTACGGAATTATATATTTGGTAAAAACCACAACAGATGAAAATTGAACAGATATACACAGGTTGCCTTGCACAAGGAGCCTACTACATAGAAAGCGAAGGAGAAGCGGCAATAATAGACCCTTTGAGGGAAGTCGATTCTTATATAAAGACAGCCGAAGAGAACGGTGCCGAAATCAAATATATTTTTGAAACGCACTTTCATGCGGATTTCGTGAGCGGACACCTCACTTTATCCAAAGAAACCGGGGCGCCTATTGTGTACGGTCCAACCGCAGAACCTTCTTTTGATGCCATCATTGCAGAAGATGGCCAAGAGTTCAAGCTGGGAAATGTAACCATCATTGCGTTGCACACCCCTGGCCATACCATGGAGAGCACGACCTATTTGTTGCGCGACGAAAACGGAAAGGACCATGCAATTTTCAGTGGGGATACTTTGTTCCTAGGTGATGTGGGCCGACCGGATTTAGCGCAAAAAGCGGCCCATATGACCCAAGAGGAATTGGCGGGCACTTTATTCGATAGCCTGCGTAGCAAAATCATGCCTTTGGCCGATGATGTGATCGTATACCCAGCGCACGGAGCGGGTTCCGCTTGTGGAAAGAACATGATGAAGGAAACGGTGGATACCTTGGGCAATCAGAAAAAAATGAATTATGCCCTTCGGGCCGATATGACAAGGGATGAATTCATCGAGGAAGTAACGGAAGGTCTGTTGCCCCCGCCACAATATTTTCCCTTGAACGTTAAAATGAACAAGGAAGGCTACGAGGATATCGATAAAATATTGGAGAGAGGTACGCAAGCCCTATCCCCGGATGCCTTTGAAACCGCAGCTAACGAAACAGGTGCCATTGTGCTCGATGTTCGTCATCAGGACGATTTTGCCAAAGGCCATGTGCCACGCTCTATATTCATTGGGTTGGATGGAAGCTTTGCTCCATGGGTTGGGGCCTTGGTGGCCGATGTAAAACAACCTATTCTGCTCGTAACCCCTGAAGGAAGGGAAGAAGAGACCATTACCCGTTTGTCCAGAGTCGGTTTTGATCATACTTTGGGCTATTTGAAAGGGGGAATCGATGCCTGGAAAGCAGCAGGAAAAGAAGCTGATACTGTGGATAGCGTCAATGCTGAAGAACTCAAGGCGTTGGTGGATAAAGGAGTGCCCGTGTACGATGTGCGCAAAGAATCGGAATACAAGGCGGAGCATGTTGAAGATGCACACTTGACGCCATTGGACTATATCAATGATCACTTATCGGAATTCCCCGAAAAAGAAACTTTTTATGTGCACTGTGCAGGAGGGTATCGCAGTATGATCGCCTCTTCCATCTTGAAGAGCAGGGGAATCCACAATTTGGTGGACGTGACCGGTGGTTTTGCCGATATTAAAAAGGCGGGAATACCCGTTACCGATTACATTTGTCCGACTACGTTGAAATAAGCTCGAAAAAAATTGGGAAAAAGATGGCTTTGTGTAACTATCGTTACTGACCGCCATGGGTTGTTTGGGATATTTTAGTCTCTCAAAACAACGAAACTATGTCATTATTCAGTTTTTTGTTCAAGGAACAAAACCTTCCCGATGAAATCCAGATCATGGATAGGGAGGAATATAAAGATGCCATTTCCAAAGGCAAGGTCCAGTTAGTGGATGTGAGAACCAAGGG
>CETR01035589.1_pt1 | contig 26339 bp, 34 predicted proteins | sample 531281 | NCBI WGS metagenome assembly CETR01 (sample SAMEA2622568, study PRJEB7988) | marine metagenome | biome: marine biome (ENVO:00000447); feature: mesopelagic zone (ENVO:00000213); material: "saline water (ENVO:00002010), including plankton (ENVO:xxxxxxxx)" | depth 696 m
CTTTTTACTCCGGTCACTCCGTCCCACTCCAAAGCAGGGCGGAGTTGCAGATTATTGATAACAATCAGGTTAACCTTGTTACTCCGCGTACTCCGGTACATTGCCCCTACCGTATCGGTTGAACCCAAAGATTTGGTTTAGTGCAACTCTTTGACCGTGCGTTCCAGTTTTTCAACGCGAAACTGAAGTAACTGAACAAGCGCTGCTATGTCTGCTATATCCTGCACCTTCTGTAAATCTTCAATGGTCAACTTAAGCGGCATGGTTTTAACATTCGGATGCCAGAACTCGTTGGCAACTGGCGTTGGACCGTCTGTTTTGAAACTCCAGTCCCCCTTACAAGGAATCCTGATAATGGATTCACCGCCATCAAAGAAATCAGTGCAGTAACTAGTGGCACCAATAACCCCTAATTCCAATTCCAGGTACTGCTGGGCCTGCTTCCACTCGTGTTCTTGTCCAACGCCAATACGTGTAGGGTTCTGAGCTATCAGATGGAATATGGTGGAGAGGAACGTGACTGCGAGGACTAATGGTCGGGGCATGGAAGTACCTATTTTCCTGTTCTCCTGAAGAGACCTCGGCGAGTTGTGTTCACTTTTAACTCTAGGCTTTTTCTTTCGTCGCGGTTGAGTGACCATAAGTTTTGGCCCACGCCAGCCACCGGCAGCGGGAAGAACAGAATTTCTGCCAGAACGCCTTTGGAAGATATGACTGATCACACTGTTCGCACTCCCGTTGGGAGTATTTATCTTTAGCTGCCATATGCTGGGCTGTTCAGGATCAGTATAAACGAACGTTAACGTTCGTTGCAAGTCTTCAAACGTGAAACAGGATACTATGGTATTGCTTCTTCGGATCCTACCCCTGGAACGGCTGTTCCTTTATGCGTCTTCCTTGAGATCTTCCACTTCTTTGCGTAGCCGATGTATCTCTTGCCAAGCCAACTCTAATGAGTGGATCAGTTCAATAGGAAGAGTACCGCGATGTGCATCAGACCGTTCAAGGTCAATACGGGCGCCGCGAAGATCAGCAGGATAGTAAAAGCGAGCGGGAGCAGCCACAGCTTAGTTTCCTTCTTTTAGATCTTGGCACCAAACTCTGCATGCACATCCCCGAAGGGTAAGACAGTTTTGTAGGCCCCAGAGTCTCCCCAAGGCTTCACCCGAACCTCAGAGGCGTTGCGAAACAGCCGAAAAGCCGCGGTTGAAGTAAGCGCCCACTTCTCTGACTTGCCCTTGGCCGCCGCAAAAGTAACGTAGTGCTTGGCAAATCCTGAGGTGATTGGGATGGTGATGGTAGGCTGAGCTGTTCCGTCAATCGTCCGTATTAAGGAAACTGCGGCTGGTGCATCTGAGATCGCAATGAACGCATCTCGGTCGTGGAACCAGCCGGCCAGCCCGTAGGTTAACTCCTGGGTCGTCCAAGTAGTAGCTAGGTCAGGAGCCTTCTCCCAGATCCATTCCACGCCATACATCCAGCCAGCGTTGGCGTCGCTCGGAACAAGCCTTAGGTTGTGCGCGATGAACGGAGTCGCGAAGGAGATCACTTTGGTGTCTCGTATCGGGAACTGGATTGCGTGCAGACCATTGGTTTTCTTGGTCCCGGTGGTATCGGTGTATTCCACATTGACCGTCTTGGCCAGGTTCTGCGTGTCGGCTGTGATCCGCATTCCTTGGACGAACTTGGCACCGACCCTGCCAGCGTTATCCCAAACGGGATTCCAGTTGGCAATCTTGGGAGGCTCCAATTCCGCGATGGGTTCCCACGTGAATAACCGGCCTACATTTGCATCGGTGGGCATCAGCCGTACTACCTTCCCTCGAGGATACTCACCGTTGCTGTCTTGCACGATTGGGAAGTTGGCCGCCTGCCGACCCGAGAAGTTTACCGTCAGCGTATCTACTGTAGTTCTGTCGACCTGTACCTGAACGGTTTTGGCCGCCCCTGCGGTGTCCGCCTCGATCATGATCCCCTTGAGGATACCGTCCTGCCCACCCTTGGAGATGTTGCGATACGGGGCGTCCCAGTTGGTGACGAGATCTGGATACTCGTCTGTCAGCCAACGAACTCGGTAGAAGTAAGCGTCGACGTCAGAGACATCGTTAATGGGAAATAGCCGAACTGTTGAAGCGATCGGAAACTCGGCAGGAGATCCTGAAGTGGGCAAGACATAGGTCTTGGCAATCCGGCCCTGGTTAACGGTCAACGTGGTATGGACTACACCGTCCAACTGCACCTGTACGGACTTGTTCTGACTAAGCGTGTCAGCATAGATCTCGACTCCCTTGATGAGATGGGGCTTGCCAAGGTCTTCATAGGTGGAATCCCAATTGGCAAGAGGCGTAGGTTCGGCCTTGACGAACCACTTGGCCCAGTGAAATCGAGCGTCGACGCCATCGACTGAATTAACGCGCAGCATGGACGCACGGAAAGGTTCAAAGGTGCGCGTAAACGTCTTAGGTTCATTTCCTAGACTAGCGACGGCGTTAGTCTCACGAGCAGTTTGGGCAGCAATCGTTCCTTCCAGTTCAGATTGGAAGACTAGAGCCTTAGAAGAACCTCCCGTGGAGATCTTGACTTGGACACCGGTGACGTACATCGTCTGACCTTCTCCCATAGGAGAAGTCCATCCGGAATCAAAGTCCGGAGATTCGATCGGCATCTTGTTGTAAAGCCATTCCCACTTCGACAGCCGCCAGTTGTCGGTCTCGGCAGCTTGAGGCAGGAGCTTGCCCAATCGGCCTTCAAAGTTGGTGGCGTGCCAAGTGAAACGCAGTTTGCGTTCTCCCGTGGCGTTAGCCGTAAAGGTTACTCCGCTGGCCGAACCGTCTCGATGGACCTCGAAGACGACGTCGGAGCCTTCAGTGTCGATCCAGAGGTCAATACCCCAAACGTATGCGTCTTGCTCGTCTGGGGAGAAAGGATGCCACTCCATGGCCCGCAAGATAGATTCGTCGGGCTTTACAATGGCCGAGGGATGCCAAGCGAAAAGATGAGGGCCGTCACGAGTTGCGTCGTCTGCGCTGACGACCCAGCTAAAGCGCAAACCCATGTTGCGAGCCAGTCTGCCACTCCCTGAATTATGAGAGATGATGATCGTCTGACGGCCCGATCCGGAGGAAACAGTCGTGGCGGTTTCAACCACGCTATCGTTGTCAAACACAGGCGTAATGACGACCGAGAGATCCGCCCGGTCTAACTCTACAATCGTGTCGCCCCACAGTTTCTGTGCGCGGGGATCGCCAAAGTCTTCCAGTGGAGGCCAGACGTCCACGGTGTAGTTCAAAGTGTTGTCCCGAAAGCCATGTTGGTACTTGAACAAGCCACCATCATCAAGGCCCATTAGGACAAGATGCATCCCTCGTGACGGCAGTCCGGCTGTGGAGTCCTCTCCCTCGGCGGCATAGTGCATGATGACCTTGCCCGTCATGGAGTAAACGTCTGGGAACCAGCCTCCAATGGAAAAGTCATACACCCAAGTGTTGAAGTTGGTAGTTCCCTTCCCACGGTAGTCGAACCACAAAATGCCGTCTCTATAGTTCAGTCGCCAGGTGTCAGCTCTTTCTATATCAGGGGCAAGAACACCCTCGACCGTGCCTAAGATGTCCGCGTCTCCCTCATGCTGAAACATGTTGTAGACTTCACTGGTCAAAGACTGTTCTGGGTTACCACCGGCAGTGGCGAAGATTCCGTCACGCGCCCCAAAATAGATCTTGTCTCCGACAGCGAAGGCATGAGGTCCGGCGATTCCACGACCGCATGCGGTAGGCAGAACTTCAAAGGAGGTGATGCCTGAGGTGGACTGATAGATAGCGAAGAGGCGTTCATGGGACCAAACGAAAGCCTTACCGCCATATATGAAGCCGTTTACGAGTGGCTCGTTAGCGCCAGTTACCTCTATGTAGTTGGCCACATCTTGCGTGTCGGGATCGTTAGAGTTGGTCCAGTAAAGATAACCAGGGTTATCTGTGTCTCCCACAGCGAACAAGACTCCAGCAAAGGGACCCCAAACATGCGGAAGCGGTTTGTTAGCCCGAGTCACCGAAGAAGCGTCGGTGGTGACCCAAGGCTGGCCAAGAGTTTCGTCAAGGGCATCGGCCGAAGCGATTCCCGAGTCAAGTACATTGTCGTCGAAGGTGACAGCGGGAAGCGTGATGGACCCAACGAGCCGATAGGTAGTGATCGTCCCGCCAATGCGGAAAATGTCTACTGTCGTGGCTTGGCTGCCGTCATTAGATGGCACCGTTATCGTGACAGTGGTCTGACGGTTGGTACCAACAAAGTCCGCCGATGCTGCTGATGGATTCGACCGCACACCCAGCGTTAAGTTGCGATAGCGGTACTTATAGTTGTAAGTCCCGTTCAGATTCCCTACTCCATTGTCGGCATGAGTCGGCGCCCCGGCAGGCGTTGTATCATAGTTCGTGTTCCCATCCCGGCCAGGAATCGGCAAACCTATAGGGTAGTTTGTAGCTCCTGTGGTATTGACCTTTCGCTGACGCGCTGTGTCAAATGCGTATCCCCAGATGTCTCCGACCAATCGCGGCCGTGCCACGACAATGCTCATTGGCTTTCCGGAGTAGCCTGTATCGGCCATCACCCAAGCCCCAGTGTCACTTCCACGCTTTAAGTTAAGACCTTCTCCTATGAGTATGTACTCCGATCCGGCACTAGAGTAGAACTTCTTAATGCTATGCACGTTTGTTGCGAAGCCAGGATTGGCCACGTTAAACGGGGCCGTTCCAGGACGAGCGGTGAGGACTCCTGCTCGTCGCACCCGAGCATTGCTCAGCTTTCGAAACTTCCCTGGGATGGCCAGATCTCCCGGAGTAACAGTGGTGAACCCCGCGCAGAGGAGTTTGATTGTCTTCTTCTGGTATCGGCTGTTTGTTGGCATCTAATTTACCCGCCGAATGTTAAATCCAGTGAACGTTTCTGGCTTCGTTTCTCTTGCTTCTCGACGTGGACGTTGGTCTTCTTCTCTCTGGGTTCTTTCCTGCAAAGGACTCAGGTGTTTCGTTACGGCCGCAATGCGTTCTCGATGAACATTAGCCAACCGCAGTAGATTCTCGTACTGGCGCTCAGTGGCTTGGAACTCTGCCCCACCCTGTTTGAACGCTGCTATGTGATGCGCGTAGTCAACAATGGCGTTTAGTTCTTCTGGCCCTAGTTGCACAGTTGCTGAGTCTGAAGCTGGGATAGGAGCCGGGCGCACAATATCCATCGTCAAGCTGACTGACACAGCAGAAGGCTTTGGCGACACCCCTATCAGGTTTAGTCCCGCTATGCCAACTTCAGTCGGAGTACCTGCCGCAGTGTTCTGCCAACTAGGTGCGAGCGTGTCCATGTCATGGATCGAAGAGATGAACTTGTTCACCCCATTGATCTCCGCTTGCAGGACTGTGGTGTATCGTCTGGCTATTTCAACGCCCTCGCGCCACCGTCGTTCACAGTACTTCGCGCGGGCAAAGTCGCGGGACTGGCTCTCCCGGCCTAGAAGGTCGGCCATCACTCCATATTTAACAATCCAAGCCAGATTGTCAGGAATGCCGAGAGACACTCCCGAGCTTACATTTGGGACGGCACCATTCAAAACGCTTATGATCTCGACACTCCCGTTGGCTGAAGGGGACGGTACAAGTTGCAGACTTAAAGGCGGGGTGACCGCCACCGAGTAAACTTCCGGGGGATCAGCTGGTGCTTGTTTCCATCCGGGCTTTAGTCCTTCGGCCTCCCACTCATCTGCCCTCCAGAGCGTGGAGAATACACCCGCGGTAGATTTCCAAGCTACGCGCCGAACTTCAATGGGATCAGGGTTGATGCTGGTGGTGTCAACACGACCCTGTGGCGGAGAGGAAACAGCAAGCGTATTCACCGACAGCACGATGCCGGTTTCAAGCAGCAACTGGTTCCTACGGCGTTCCATGGATTCAGTAATCTCAGCGAGGGTGAACTGCGCTGATCCTGTCCAACTGGTTAGGCTAAGCGGCTCCAAAAGATGATATTGGATCTCGCCGAGCAACAGGGAATCGGTGACCGTGTTTGAAAGTGTCCCAACTCTGGCTGCAAGGTCATACCAGTGGACGTTTTGGGTGAGGGTGAATGAAACTCGTTCTCTCCACCATAGAGCTGTGGCAGCCCAGACGCGCATGGCTTCCTGAAGATAAACGTGGGCTTCCGACAAGACGGAAGTATTGTCAGTGAAAAACGAGGAATCACCCAAGCGGGTGAGCAAAGAAGTTTTGAGTTGCAGCCATGTCTGATGAGAATAGGCCATTTAGTTCACCAGCGGGTTGTTCAGCAGGGATTCCAGAAGCCATGCTGCACCTCCGAGGTCTATTCCTTCATAAGGACAGGCTCCAGCAGGGGGATGGTGGTTGAGGAAACGTTACTCGTGTTGGTACACCCAGTGGAGTCGCTGAGCGCGCAAGATAGGAACCATTGCTTACCTGACTGGTAGCGTTGGACATAGTTTTTTAACGTCGTCCCGCTCACTCCTCCTGCCGCAACGAAATTTATAACTGCGAAAGGCTTTCGTAGCTTAGGATGTTTCCGCAGAAGAAGCCATTGAGTAAGGGTGAACCCGCCCACAAACGCAGCTTTCAATACAATACCTCGACGTTTGTCGAACCGCCCATTGGAGCGACGAAAGATCGGGTTGGATTGAAAATGTCCCCAGGCGCTATGGACATCGGCAGTATTGGCGGCTACCGAAGCAGCAACACTCAACTCCCAAATGCCGGCAGAACTAGCACTAGGAAACACAGCAGAGAAGAGAAGTACGAGTATAATTACATACACTGCTTAGCTCCGTTAACGTGCATTCCCATTGCTTCAACACTTGATGCAGAACACAGATCTGGTCATTGAGCTATATCGTTTATTGCTGTGTTCGCGTCCGTTTCCGCTGTCATCTTGGCGTCACTCGTCGTTTTGATAACGTCAGGGCATGAAGAAGGGAATTCCGAGCACGCCTGGCGCACTACGCGCCGCACACCGTCGCGAAGGATGGCATCAAACAGAACCTGCCGTCGCGCAGCAATAGTGGCCCCATCGTACTTCAACGAGCCGTCGGCGTTGGTTCGTCCTTGAATCCAGGCTTCGACCAAGGTAAACAAACCCGCAGCCTGTGCATTCGGCACGGTGACGCTAGCTGTTTCGGTCGCTGCAACCAGCGGCAAGGCTAGCAACAATGCTGCAAGTAGTTTCTTCATTTCCCTAATCCCCTTAAAAGACCTATAGCTGTTTTCGCTGCCACCGGAATCACGATACCGCACACGATAATGAACAGAAGGATTGATCTCATCTAGTTCACGCTTCTCGTCCCGGTCTCATACCAATTTGTACCATCGCACAACAATTGAATTGTGTCGTCTGCCGTCGTGACGAAATTCCCGGCTAACTTCAAGTTGTTGCCATCGGTGAAGGTAAGAACACCGTCAAATATCAATGTCACCAAACGCCCGTTCTCTGCCGCCCCACAGGTGTTTAGAGTTGTGATATTCGTGGTGCCGGTGATGTGGAAAAGGTTCCCTGCTGTAAGCGTAGTTGTCGTCGCGCTAGCTACGTTAGCGAAGTCTGCGAAGGTTACCGTGCCGGATGTGGTGTCTAAACCCCCGGCGGCAGGCACGGCCAGTAATACCGTTCCTGCACTGTTGTGCCACTCTGAGATGTTCCCGGTTTCTCCTGCCCCAGCCTTGTCAATACAGAGCGTATCCCCCGTAGTCGACGTTGTGTCTTGGCAAAGTGCTGTCTGGGTTCCGCCTAACTCTAAGAACTTGTTCCCGCCAAGAGTGAAGCCCATATTGGCAGTCCCAATACGGTACATGCCTGTGCTATTTTCACCTGAAAAAGTATAAGCAGGTACATTCACGGCGCTTCCCGCAAAGCGTAAACGAGGACTGCTGGCATCTCCTTTGATGCTGTTTAGTTCGTTTGTGTCAATCGCGAATATTTCAGATCCCCCAACGTATGCTGTTAATGTGTCATCAGCTCGTTCATTCCATTCTGTATCACCGTCACCAAACTGATAACCAGTCCCGGCCCCATAGGCTAGATTGGAGCCCACACGTATCGGACCCACATGAACTTGGAAGGGTGTCAAAGGGGCTGCTATCCCGATCCCAAGTCGCTCATTGGTAGTATCAATGTTTAAAATGGGAGTTCCGCCATCTGCATCGAGATATTGATATCCCGTTACTGAATCCGTGCCACACTGAGCGACCACATTGGTCCCGTCCATCGTGAACGTGCAATCGGCATCGGCAAGTGTGGTCCCCGCGCCACTGTAGGCAGGAAGTTGGTTGTCCGTGCCGGCAGTGATAGTGCCCGCACCGCTGGCGACTGTCCAGGTATTTGCAGCCGAACAGTAGTGATACTCCCCGCTGGTCAGACAGCCGGCACCGTTGCAGATGTAAACGTGACGATTTGCTATACAGGTGGCTGGACGAGCCGCTAAGGTTCCGACTCCAACCGTTTGCCAGCGCCGGTCTCGAAGGCCGAAAACGCCCTGAGCGTTTATGCCTGGCACAGACATTAGCCCGAGAACAAGGCTAATGGCGAGTGTAGGACACCACCGCCGCATCATTGTTAGTGTCTGCGTCAATTGAAAAGTCTCGGACTGAGAGTCCATTCTGTGTTTCTCCTAACTGTTCACGATAGGTCATGCCGGGAGAAAGCACGGCTAGAGCGCCTACCAGGGTCGCCTTGGTAAGCAGTCCTTTTAAGCCCACGTAGACATCTCCAGCATTTCCGGGCAAGGCTTGAATCTGGACAGCCTTTGCGCGATGATGTTCTCTCGTGTCGAGGGCCGTAAAGTTGGCCGTGATGTTGACGGGAGTGCCAGCCGAGGCAACAGTGACCTTCCCCAACGATATGACGGACATGAGCTAGCTCCTGTTCTTCTTCTCGGCCAATACGTTTGCAAAAGGTGAAGTAATCGAGGCCGGGGATCCCTTCGGGATCGCGGTATCAAAGAACTTGGCTGGGATTTCACCGGTACCTGAAGCACCGAGTTTCTCGGCCGTGTTTCTGTCATAGACACCGGGGCCCTTACCACGACCTCCGGAAAACTCATGTTTCATCGGACTACCAAGATTGGCCGCCATTTAGGGTCTCCTTTTGGGAATTACAAGCCTTGAATGAATCTGAAGTGCGGACGTTCCGATATACAACGGTGGCTCAATGCCGATGGGATACGTCAACGCTTCTCGTTGGTTAACCGGCTCTGTCGCTGGCGCCGGAGTAGCCTCATCCATAAACAGTTGTGGAAGTTCTGAGTTACCTTTGGGGCCGATCACACCACCATTAATCCTTGCTGAGGATCGTTGGGGCATAACGCTAGGAGCCTCGGGAGAACTCTGACAGGGAGTCTTAAAGCCTTTTGCCATAATGTTTACCTCCAGATCCTACATCCAATCAACGTCGTGCGACTGAGCAAACTTTGCGTCGATTGGACTCATCCTACCGCGCATTAAAGGCGACATCGTAATCATTTGATTGAACGTTTCCTCATCGCGTGTTTTGGCCTTTGCAAGCTCTCTCATATGGTTATTTCGATGTTCTGCCGCAATGAAAGACCAATTGACTGGACGGTAACCAGGGAAACGTCCTACTTGTTTCTGCGCCCACATTGAAGCATACCACATGGCCCGTTCTAAGACGACGTCCTCGGGAAAGCTAGCAGGAAGCGTATCTGCATCAGCAGCGTAGGCAGTCTGCTTCTTTATATAGACCGTCGGGTAAGCTCGAGCAGCAGTAGGATGGGGCCATAGTTCATAAAGTGGCTTGCCGTTCACATCCGCCTTGTAGTCCACTACTCGATAGGGCTGTCCTTGTGAACTACGTTGTGGATCTCCTTGGTTGAGATCCGTCTGCTTGAAGCCTAAGCGCAAAGGATAACCGGACTCAGAATCCACGACAGATTCGAAGCGAAGGAACTCCGGCTCGGGCGTGGAACTTGCAGCTGGAGTGGCCGTGCCTATTCCATAGGCCAAAGCAGGGAAAGGAGGCTCATAGAAGGCACGAAAGAGTTGATAATTCGCAGCGGCTGCGGTTTCCGACGTGAAGACCCGATCAAGATAGACGGTAGGGCTGACGTAGTCTGCAACGGTATACAACTCTCCACTAGTCGAGCCAGAACGGAACTGCCGTTTCTCAATGGGGGCGTAGAGCAATTCAGAAGACGGGAGAGCGTCCCAAACTGCGGCAGCAGCGGAGTTTAACGTAACCTGATTGGAAAATCTAGTAACGGCCGCGGTTCCGGTCGTGATAATAGCGGGAGAGATAAGAACGCCATGACCAACAAGGAAACTCCAGAGGCGCGACTCGCAGATGTCAGTCCAAGCGCGTGCTATGTACTTAGAGGTTAACAGCGGAGGCATCTGGTCGAAGTGTGCCAGAAGTTCCGCGCGGTGATCTGAAAAGGCCATAGGTCATCGTCGAGCAGCTCGACGGAGGGCGGTCCGGGCGTCGATGCTCCGTTTCCTTTTCGTACTCCAAGAAGATGAAAGAGTGAGCTTTCTGCCAAGTTTGACTCGCCCAATGCGAAGACGTTTGGAAAGAACCTTACGTCTGGCATTCCTTTTGGCCTTGGTATTTACCTCTGTAGACGAAACAAACTCTGTTTGGCGTTGCAAAGATTTAGCGGCCTGCATCAGGATTTTGTCTTCTTCCCATTGCGGACCAGCAGAACGACACCTATTTGCCCGCCACCCAAGATCAGAGCAAGCGCCGTTCCTACTCCCTCCATACGAGAGACAGAGGTAAGGAGCTCTTGGTTCATCCGCCGTTGCTCCAAGGCTACGGCGTCCATATTCTTTTCAATGCTCGTGACGCGCCGTTCTGCGTCAGAAACACGCTGTGCTAGTGCAGAGTCAGTAGCCTGCGCCAAGGCCACTAAAGGGAGGAACAAAGCATAGATGCACGTAAATGTCGGCTTCCAATATTTGCTTGGGCAAAATTTCATCCCGATGAAGGTCTCCAAGCATAAAAAGTCGATTAGAGCATCGACAATCAAAAACGAGACGCCGCGATCTCCTTTACAGGCCGACAGCGAGGATTCTAAATGTGATTGTGGAGGCATCCGTTGCCGCCCGCAATTCTTTTCCTCGACCTGGAGTGATATTCGGCGTGGTTGCATCAACAACGCTAGCCGTAGCACTACCCGTGGTAACGATAGGATCGGCTACCGCCGCTGGCGCCGTTGTAGCACCACCAGTAGGATAGGTCAACATCAACTTGCTGTTGGCCGAATCGAAGTGCATCATGTAGGCGGCTGCTGCAGCGTTTCCACCGAGAACCTGAACTCCCATTAGGGAACCCATAGTGAAGTCACCAGCCGCAACGGCTTCACCGCCAGCAGGATAAGAAGAATCGAATTTCACGTCTCCAACCCAGACACGATGTCTTCCCCAGACATCATCTCCTGCGGGAGTCTTAGTTAACGTAAGGCTCATTACAATGCCTCCTCTTAGGCTCCGGGCAGCGCCAAGTTGTCACGCAGTAAAACTTGGACGACGCCATTGTTCGCAGGCACCTGATGAAACTCTCCAACTACCCTACGTAGGAGCAAGGATGTCAACCCGGTTGCATCTGCGATGTTGTCGACTCGTCCATCGGTGGTATCGACCAAACAGAGATCTCCAGCCGCTCCTGTCTTGGTGATCGACGCGATACACGTCAAGTCAACAAGACCGCCAACTTGGATGACCGTATAGTTGCCCGCCGTGGGGGCGTTGAGATACACGCCAGCGACTCGTCCCTCCGGAGAAGGATTAGTGGGCGTCACGACAAAGTTCTCTGGATCGCTCCAGAAAGCGATGCGTTGTTTGGTAACCGTCTGTCCTGCTAACGTTCGGACATATTGGAACACGCCGGTAAAGACGTCCCCGACCGAAGAGTCAAACTGCAACTCATCAGCTTGTAGTGGAAAACGAACGCCCAACTGGCCAGCATAACGGCTGTTGCCCGAAGGAGTTCCCACGCCCCCAATCAACGAATCGTTGATCGCGTTGATGTTTACGTCGGTGAGCTTTAAAATCTCGCGCCTTGACATGATGTTCCTCCCGGCTTATTTCAATCCAAAGATTTGCTGATTTGCCCAAGGGGCTTGGAACTGTACGTTCACAGCCGCCTTTACCTGTCCCACGACTCGTGTGTTGTCCTGCGCGGGAACGAATCCCGTAAACCCGAATCCAAACTCTTCCGAGTTGGAGATTCGGAACTTCATGGATGAAGTGTTGAACCAGACGAAGACCTCGGAAGCCTGAAGAGTAGTTGAGGAAGGCATGTTCGAGTTCGAATCAGGCGACGAAGCCGACGTGAAGCTGGAGGTCAGATAGTTGCCTAGAACAGCTTCGTTCTTTCCGTCGACCTTCGAAGGGAAGTAGTCATCCTTCATGATAATGGCCGAGTTCATCTTCAGTCCTGAGACGCCCCAGTAGGGGTCTTGGATCTGGTCGAAGCGCTGTTGAACCTGAATGCGCGACTTGATGGCGGAGAAAAGTTCTTTGTTACACACGCCAAGGTCAGGTTCCACTCGCCCACGGCTGGCTCGCTGATAACGCTTTTCAAGAACGTCGTAAGTGACGTCCAGAGCGTTACCGGACTGGTCTCCAGCCCAGTAAGGAATGGAGTTCAGCGCCGCAGAGATGGCGCCGTTTCGAGTCTGCGTGCCATACGTGGTGAATTCATCGCCCTGCCAACTGGACGTGACACCATCGTTGATAGCCTCAGCCCAACCATTAAGCTGTTTGGAGCGATCCGTGCCTACTGCGCCACCGGAAGCCTGTCCATGCTGATGCATTGCAACCCCGATGATGGCTGAGATTGTCTGGATAGCGTTCCGCATGTCGACGTCAAGCAAAGAGTAAACAGCAAGCGGACCCTTGTTGTGGATAAGCAGTTCTTCTTTGAACTCCACAACCGAAACCTCGTAGAGGCGCGGATCAAACCGCGTTCCTGCCAAGGTCTGAGGCTTGGTGATATTGAAATTATCACCAGAAGCGTAGGCCCCACCATTCAGCGGAGCATAGAGAAAGACTGACTGCATGTCGTCTCCGCCGGTGAACGGAAGAAATGACTTTGCCCGAAGGAAGGACAAGAGAGGCATGTCCAGGAAAAAGTTGTCCTGGAGAGCGTTGGGCAAGATCTCCTTCTGTGTTGTCAGAGAGATCTCGTCTAGAATAGGATCCGCCATGGTTTATCTCCTAACCTACGGGGTTACCCCCGGTCGGTACGTTCCTTTGTTGTAGGCTTCGACGGCAGCAGCAATACCCTGCCGAGAGTCGGCAATAGGTGCATTGCCGTTGGGCTTGAAACGGTCTGGATTACCAAGTACCGGACTGATATCTTCGTTTTCACGACCGAAGACCGCAGTCTGTCCGCCCGTCGCGGCTACTTCGCTAAGTGCGGCCTCTCGGGCCTCTGCACGGGCATCAGTTAGTTCCTTCTCGCGGTTCGTCTTGGCCAGAGCCTCTTCTTGGGCTGCGAAGCCAAAACGATCGGCCAGAAACTGTTCAACTCCAGGAAAGTCGCCAGGATTCCTTGCCAGGATCGCCAAGGCTTCATCGGTAACCTCCGAGGTATTCTCGGGGAGACGGCCAAAGAGTCGTTGGTGCTTGGCGGCGGCGTCTAGCATTCGGGCAGTCACAGCAGGATTCTGTTCTGCCGCATGTCCTGCACGTTGAAAATCTTCACGAGTAACATAACCGGAAAGGTCAGGCGGTGCCGGCAGGTTACTGGCGGGAGGATCGGGGGTCCCTTCCAAGCCTAGATCCCGGTCTTCCAGGCCGTATTGGGATCCAATTGACCGCAGCCGAGTTTCCAGCACGACGGCCTTTTCTCGCTCGGTTTGGAGTTGCTGAATGGCAGCATTTCCCTTGGGACCTTCTGTCTTGTACCACTCGTTCAATTCCCTGGTCCGGGCCTCGTTCTCTGTTTTGCTGTTGTCCGCGGCTTGCATAGCTTCGATGTGAGCTTGCTTCTGCTCGTTCATTTGGCGGTCGTAATCTGACTGCCTTAGCTGACCCTCAGAGATACGGTTACGGACCGTTTCATTGTCCAAAGCCGCAAGTACGGCTTCTCGTTTTTCTTGTGGCAGGCCAAGTTCCTCGGCCCAGGTTCCTAACTCCTCAGTTGTCCACGCCATGACGTGTCTCCTTCCTTCCTTTGAGAGGCTGCGGTCCTAAAGAACCTTCCTCTTGCTGGCTGCGGAAGCATCATCCTCCGGTGATGACCGGGGCTGCCGGTTCATCGGGTGTTCGCGCAGATGTAAAGCGCGTTAGCATTTGCAAAATAGCGTCCTGTGCTACTCGGCCGGCTTCCCGTGTTTCGGGGTTATCGGCGATAAAGGTTTGGATAAGCTCATGTGCTGCCTTGAGCCTCATAATTCCGATACGAACTTCCCCCATTGAATCTTCAGAGACAGGTTCCGGCGCTTGGAGACCTTCGATGGGAGTGGTCTCGACCGGAGGACTGCCCTGAATTGAAACAGGAGGAATTGGAGTGAGTCCCATTTTAGTAACTTGGTTTCGCTTTGGAATTCGACTTCGGCATCGGATTCTTAGACGATGTCGCCTTTCCAGGAACGTCCATGGTTCGCTCAAACGGAGTGTTCAGCGGACCCTTCTTCGGCGATGCATTATTCCCTTTGGGATATCCAATGTCTTTGGGCATATTTTGCTCCAAAAAAAAAGAGACTCAAGGCGTGTTGCCTTGAGCCCCTCTGACGCCTATGACGGCCGAACGGGAAACTCTAAAAGTTAAGAGTACACAGAATTGCGCTAGGTGTCAAGTTGCGCTTTCATTTTCTCGCACGTGGAATATGTACTTTCATACGACAAACAGGGATTCTCTCAGCTTTGTCGAGCGCGTTTGCGCTGAGCAACCAACGGTGTTGGCACGTCATTAAAGATATTCGACCCCTGCCATTCAACCGCTGAAGGGGTTCCTTGACCATAGTGGACAACCAATTGCCCTGTTGCATGTGACGAATTGAGTTTTTCAAGAGTGGCAACGAGGTTGTCGCAGGGCAGCGAGTAACAAATGGTTACCTTGCGAACCGCATGACCATTATGCAGTGCCATCACACGTTCCGCAGTTCTAGGGCTTGAAGATTGTTTAGACATCAACTCTCAGAGATGGTAGTCCTGGCTCCGCGATCTTTCCGTTCAAGATGTGGAGCAGTCTGTCCAGTGGGGGGACGGCCACGACCGTTGGTAGCTCCGCCGCCTTGTCCTCCTCCTGGTGTGGACGTGCCGCCTTCCTTGCCTAGGCCTTGTATCAATTGAGCAAACTCGGATTGCATCCCTTCGGTTTGGGCCACTTGGGCTAAGCGCGACATAAGGAGTTGAGCTTCCGCAGCTTCTTCAACCTGCATACGGTTCCACTCCTGCCAGCGTTCGACGACGGTTCCACTAGGAGGCGAGCCAAAGTTAGGAATGTCAAGGTGTTCGGCAATGGTCCAGGGATCTAAAGGAAATCCTGAACGGAAGAGTTGTAAGAGCAAGAGCTTGCGAGACATCTGAGTTACTTGGTGAAGCGAATTGGGCACAATGTGGAACACAAAGTTGTTGCGGAACCAGCGTGCTCGTTCGCTTTGCGATTTACCTGACAGCACATCAGGGTCTTCACCAGGAAAGTGAGAAGGTACCATGTCACCCGGGTTGTAGTCGAAGTCTTCGTTGACTACTCCATCCGGGCCTAAGACTTGAATGCGGCGAGAGGTGGTATAGAACTGAAAGACATCCCCTTTGAACATCTCTCCTAGCAGTCTCATGGAACGTTCCATACGGCGTGAGACCGCAGTCAAGACCGGACCAGCCAGTTCAACGGCCTTTTCCAGTGCGTCCATGTTGCCCCCTACGCGGGCTTTGGCCAAGGCAGTAAAGTCTGCCAAGCCGACAAGATGATCCATCCGTTCCTCTTGCGCTTTAATATGCGCGAACAGTTGCGGCGGAAGATCGTAGAACTGGGAAGGAAGAATAGACTTGATAGGGTCAGATCCCATCATGAAGTCGATTCCAAGGTCTTGGCCGGGTGATTTGAAGTCCATCGCCTCCATCGTGCTCTTGGAAATTTGCGAAGTGTTGAAGTACTTAGGAGGATCAATTCGCGTCATCTGAGAGTCTTCAATGCCGCGCAGAAGCCTGTTATTGGATTCAGCTAGAGGCATGGAGTCTCGGATAACAGGAAGCCCTAGGAACTCAAAAACCCAGGAGTCCATCTCGAACGGGATGACGGGGACCATGCCATGCCAAGAAGGCGACATGTCGTCGTTAAGGATGACATTGTCCGTAGCTTGGATAAGACGTCTTTGTGGATAGAGTAAAGCGTCTTCCCTTGTTGCACTACGGAAGCGAGTCAGACCGTCTAGTCGTCGACCGTCGGGGAGAGCTTCGCCTAGATATGGAATCTCACGACGCCAGTTGGTTCCCGCCTTGCCAACTTTTATAGCGCGGCCGGTGTTATTGATCGTGGGGTCCAAAATGTAGATGTTGTAAATGTCGACCACGGGAAATATCTGGCTCTCTTTGTTCGCACTGCGTCCTGAGCTCAGTTGCAAGGCAGGAGCTAGAAAACGAGACACTCGACTGGCAAAACGGCCTGCTAGACCCGCTGGCGCCGCTCGAGACGGCTGAATGGCGTCTGCATGCTGGGGGAACATAGCCCGTGCTTCGTTGATAGGGCGTTCTGTGCGGATAATGACAGCGTAGGCTTTTTGCAAGTCATGATCGCGCCCGATTTGAACGGGTAACACATCCATAGCTCCATACACGTCCAAAGCTATGTCTCCACGTCCGACAAACCAAAAGTCCTTGGCCCAGCGAGGGCTTACATAACCTCGCCCTTCAACAGCGGCGTACTGTAGGGCGTCGTGGATAGCTTGGTCGGCGTAAGTGTTGTGCCACCAAGCGACCAGCAGCTTGTTCAACACCATGGCGTGCTCGGAGAAGTCAGGATTGTCGGTCTTGAACGCCCAAGTAGGACGTAGGTTCGACATGGTAGCGACAATTTCCTTGACTTGCCGTTTGGGACGATTCACGCTGATTTTTGAATGTGTGCTGGGACGACTCTCTTGGACCTTACCGTAGATCTGTTCTCTGGCAGCGTCAATCCATCCGGCAGCTCGTTGAGACTTGAGATAAGCGTTGCCTTCTTGGATGGCTTCACGAATCCAACCGACCTTCCGCATGTTGTGGGCTTCACGCGAAGGAGCCCAATAGTCACGGTTTACCATCAGTCTCTCCCCCGTTTCCATCCTGTAGTCTGGTCAACCCAAGGTTCTCGGCTGGAACGGTCTTGATGTAACACCTGAATCTTGAAGTCAGAGGAACGTTTGGACTTAGCTGCACGCTCCACGGCCCGTTTGTCCATGTCTCTCATGGTCGCTGAGGCAAAAGCACGTCCACGCGGTGACATGGTTTTCATTGCCTGCTTAAGATCTGAGCGAGAAGTCCTACTGGCTCTCGCGAATTGTTCGGCTTCCGCCGCTACCTTGATCTGTTGCTTGTTGTCTTCTAGGTTCCTGTATTGCTGTTCAAACTTAAGGGCTTCAGGGATAGTACGGAGCTCGCGACGGGCGTAGCCATTAGGTGGTATAGACGAAGTGGTTCCGGGAAACCTGATGTTTCCTTGACGGTCTTCATGAACGACGATAGGATCTATGCCTTGCGCGTTTCCACGTTTCCATGCAGGGGCTTCAAGAAGAACGCGAACAGCCATACCTGGCGGAGCTTCCTCACCCGCTAGACCTGCCAGACTAACCGAGGTTTCTGGATAAAAGTCTGAAATAGAAGCCTCTCCTCGGCAGGAACGGCAGGGAATAAGCGTTTCGTCTTGAGCGTAGATGCCGTCAAAGACATGTCCACGAGCGCAAGCAAAATCATAGGTCGGCATCAGTCCACCGTCCTCTGGATCAAGTTTGGAATTCCGGTCTCACGGGGCAAACCTTGTAAGTCTTGACCTTGAGGTCCTGGAGAGTACATAGGATAGTGCCTCGCCATGATTCTAGAGGTTGCCATTCGGCGAGCAGACAAAGAAGGGGCTGTTCCCTGAATTTCCAGGTAATGCAAACTGTATAAGGCCATAGCAACGGCCATGATCCGATCATCGTGCTGACCATGGATAGCTTGCAGTCGCGCGGTGGATTCGTCTCGTTCGAAATGTCCCATCTCTTCAACAAACCAAGGAGAAGAAATACTGAGGTATCCGTCTCGAACGCATTTAATAAAATAGTCTAGCATGTCAGTTCGCGTTCGGTAATTCGTCACCCAGCCAATAAGATTGGCTTTGTCAACATTGAGGCGCTGGTGTTTAAGGTTAAGCCAACGATGGAAGTTTGACCAGCCATGTTTACGGAGCTCATGCTGAGCCGAAGTGCCACCTCCTGAACGGACCTCGATGACTTGACGGGCCTGACGAAGCACTCCAGCCACCCGAGGAGAGTAAAGCGTCCCGATAGCCATTAAGAACGGAGGTAAGTCTGCAGCGCTGACCCAAGGAGAAACAAACTCGGCTACAAGCGCGTCAGGCCTTTCCAAGTCTCCTTTTCGGATGACCATAACGGCTGTGCGATCTTGTCCTATACCTTCAGCAGGATCCACTCCTAGAGCGTATTCGTACTCTTCCTCAGGAAACTCCCAAACGATAAGCTTCCCTAAAGGGTCAATACGTGAATGTCGAGGGGGCTTCAACGGGAGAAGCGTATACCTAAAAGGTGCTAGTGTATCCCCCCAGTTAGCTTCAATTGGTATAGGAGGCATTTCATCATCCACTTCATCTTTTGCTGGATGAAGCCGTAAGGGGATCTCATGTTCCGGGCCGGTAACAGCAAAGATGTAGGGAACTTTAGATGCGGACTCTCGAAGGTTAGAGAGAAGCTCTGCATCGAAGACTGATTGGCCCAAGGCTTGAAATGCTTCAATGTCATCCGCCGGCATCTCTCGATACCAGCCAGCCAGGTTTTGACGAGCGCGATAGTCTTCTCTGGTTACTTCCCAGAACCATTGCTGTTCGACTGGCATAGACCAGTTCTCGCCTAAGTACTTGCGAAGTAGTTCATTGCCTTGAACGTACCCAGCAGCCCGCTTAGCATGCTTGCGGGTGAGTAAAGCTGGCTCCCAGTTCTTCGGCACCGGCATGGTCTTCAACATTGTGGGAGTAGGGTAGATGTCTCGTCCCACGAACCAAGGCAGAAAAGCAGGACAGAGTCGCGAACGTCCTCGAGGCCACTGCGTTGAAGCCCGTTTCCAGAGTTGATGCCACCAATCGTCTCGAACACGTGCGTTTGATTCAAGCACGCCAAAGGTCCAAGGGTTGGGATGGACTGCACGCAAGAGAGAGTCTTCCACCAAAGCGCGAGGGTTCACGTAGTCAGGGAGTTCTGTAAGGTGATAAATGTTGACCGTATCTCCTCGAGCGATGCCCGTCATCTGAGAGCCATGCTGGATTGAAACGGCTGAATTCATTTCACCGAACTCGAAGACTTCGCCCGCTACACGTTTTGTCAAGACAGGCATCAGCCAATGCGGTTGGTGGTCCCACGCAAGTTCCATCTTGGCCGACATACGTCGAGATTCGTCAGGAGCGAAAGACCCGACGACTGCATTAACGTTGTGATAGAACTGCACACGATGCGCGATGGCTAACTCAACAAGAGTAGTGATGCCAAGTTGTCGTGCCTTGAGTTGAACGATTTCAATGGCCTTACCAGAAGCCTCTAGGTCAGACCAGACGTCCAGCATGATTTGTTGTGCAATGTTGGGCCGAAAGCGAACGATCCGGCCTACGTAGTCTTTGATGAAAGAGTATCTAGTGGCCCAGTAACGGAAGTCAGCTTGACAGAGCGCCCGTTCGTTTTCTATCCAGATGACCTCAGCAGGCTGGTAGGCTCTTCGCAGGGTTCCTTCATCGGTGAGAAGAAGGTTGAGTCGTGTGTTGGTCCGTACAACTTCATCGATTTCATGCGAGACAAACTGGAAGGATTCTTTCGCCGTTAAGGAATTCTGGAGGCGAAGACGCGCTTCGACTTGAGGTCGAAGCTCGCGGAGCCGTCGACGAACTACAGACGAAGCATACACACAAGACCTCTTCTGTTAAATGTCGTCCTTACCTAGAGCCAGGATTTGCATCAAGCGTTTGGCACGTAAAGGAGTCTGTATGGCCCATTTGCTGGTAAGCCCTTCTTGTGAAGCCAAACTGTACTTCTGGCTACGAATCGCAGACAGCATCTTTTTAAACTTTGATAGACCTGTAACGCCGAGTTGGTAACTCATCTCAATGAGTACTCCACGCCGGACATTGCCAAGCTTCGCCCAGAAAGTGTAACGTGCAGCCAACGTTGCTTCGAGCTTTTTGAGCCGTCCATTAAGAATCGACAGTGATTCAGCAAGTGTGATTGGACGGTCTTCCAAGCACCATCCATGGCCAACCGTCCATTTGCCGACAGAGTCCTTGTAGGGTTTAGCTCGGAAGCCTTCGTTTCTGGCAACGCGGTTTAGAAGCTTGTTGGTTATCATTGTAGACCTTTAAGTGTTACCTTCAGAATCTTCGCCAGCGTCTCCGCGAATAACTTGGATGTTTCGCTTGACTGACTCTTCAAACGATGGAAGAACTGATGAGGGTACGGGCTCTGGCTGATTAACTTGTTGAACGTTGATGACAGTCCCGTTGGGTAACGGAAGGAACCCGGAGTGCTGCATAAGGAAACGACGGTCTTGAATACCTTCTGGGCGTTGAGCCTCGATGACAGCGCGTTTAATAACCTTAGGATGTGCCGCAGCGGCGATTAGGTTAGCGGCATCGATGTTAACGCGGAACATCAAGCGGGTTACTTCGGACAAGTAGTCTTCCGGAAGTATCTCGGCTGCCTTACAGAGATCTTCAGCGTGAAGGCGTTTACGAGCTGTATGCGAAAGATCGTCCCAAAGAGCGACTAGTTTGGCGAACCGCGGATCAGTTTCAGATGCGATTCGAGCAAAGTCTATAGTGGATGCAAACCCCCCACGAATCTCTCGAAAGACGACAGAGAGCGTATTGTCAAAGGGCAGAGTTTCCAAGCCAATCTGTTTGGCCGCGCTCATACGGCCATTGCGCGAGGTTGGGACCACGGCGGTTACTTTGGGACTTTTGTTGCGCCGTCCGGCCTTAGACACTGAAACCTCGTCCGTCGTTCCCTACAACGTCTGTGGTGAGGAAATCCATGTCCGGGTCTTCATGGTCTGGTAGTAGACCTAGATTAGTTCGACGCTGCTTTTTCTCTTCTTCGGCAGCTAAATGGGCATCTGAGCGACTGACCAAAGCTTCTTCGGGACCTGGAGGATTACCTTCTCTTGTGAGAATGGGTGGAGGAGATAGAAGATCCAAAGAGTCAGCGATGCGCTTTAGAGAGTTTGCCATAGACTCTACGACAGCCGAAGGGATGTTGAGATTAAGCGTCATTCATAGCCCCCCGTCTCCTTGTATGCTTCGTCCGCAGTAAAGATGGGAGTTTCCTTTGTAGGGTCTTTTTTCACTTCCCCGACCGGAGGAGGCTCCAAGATCTCGGGGTTCGGCTCAGGGTCAGGAGTGGGATCATTGGCAAGCGGATTCGTGCTGGAACCAAACTCTGGGATCGGGGGCTGGTAAGCTTCCGGGACTTCAGCTACTCGTTCAGGTTCCGGTGGGGCAGTTGGCGTTGCATCTCCTAAAACAACAGGAAGCTTGCCGGCTTGAACATGCTCACGGAAGAGATCGGGCCGATCTACCTCTCCATTGGAGTTTCCGCGGATGCGTATATTCAATGGTTTGTTCGATGCATAGAGTCGTCGCAAGGCACGACGGAAGTGTCGAACCATGACGTTGCGATCTTCAAGAGTAGTCGCTAGCCAACGATCTCCAAAGGTTTCAGCATAGGCTTCATGAACTTCGGTCTCAGACGGCGGCATCCAGGAGATCTCGTCTCCTCCATGCGTTTGGACGTGAATCAAACCTGCTTCACGAGGGTAGACCGAAAGATCAAACGTGAAGTCATACTCGAATTTGGGAAATGTCAGATGGGGCTGGATATCCGGATGGGCTGTAAGAGCCTGTCGGATAGCATTAGCTACGGCTCCGGCTAATTCCTCGCCGTTGATGGCGTTGAACAGTTCGTCGATTGAGGAAGACATTGGTCAGTCCTTCTTGCTTTTGGTTTCAACCGGCTTCTTCTCGCTTAGCTTTTTACCTGGATTCCGGGGTCTCTTGGCTTATTTGGAGAAGTCCATGTCCTCGACCCGATCAAGTTGAAACTCTTCCTCGCTTAGTGTTTTCTCTAGCCACTTAAAGCGTTTGCGAAGGATTCTCGTCCGAGCAGTGCTGGGAAGAGTGGAGTCCTTCAGACTCTCCCAGCGAGCCACGGTGAATCTGGCGTTCTTGGGAGGGCAGCCGAGGAAAGCTCCAAACTTAGTCTGGGAATGTCCCAAGGCCATGCGAAGTTCCCGAATCTTGATTTTGAACCTTGCTTGCGCGTCTGTCAGCTTGGGATGTCGAACACGAGGGATGGGAACAGGCTCTCCCTTTGACAGCTCCTCGCCTACTATAGCAGCAACGTTCCGGTTTACTCGCCCTTCTGCGAGATCTGGAGCAGGTAATGGAAGTGAGACTTCAACTTCTTGTGGATCAGGCTCTTCCTCCCGCATGAACGGCGGAGGTCGAATAGGTTCGATGACAGAAGCAGACATTTGATGGTTCTTTCGTTAACATTCTGCCACGTTTGCGCCACAGTGTCAATAGTCAAACGGTTTTCTTGGTCGCTCGCTCGATTTTTCGCATAACAACAGACAGCCAATCACGCACATCGTTGAAACTCTCGGGGCTAAGAACTTCAGGCCACTGAAGAACCACTTTGCCCTCAGGGAGAGAGAACACATCCCGACGAAAAGTGCTAGCAAAGAGTTGCTGGTCGGTTGGCATCCCCTGAACTGAGTAGTGTTTAGACAGCTCTTCGTCCGCTGTGGACTCCAGGTCTTCAAGCGAAGGTCTCCACGAGGTTTTCATGGTGTTTTTTTCTTCCTTCCGGCCGCCCAAGCGTCTAAGTCTTCGCGACGGTAGAAGTAACGCTTCCCGATGGTTTTAACCGCAGGACCTGATGTTTTCTTGCGGTATTTGGCTAAGGTCTGCCGGGCGCAACCGAGAGTCTTGGCGGCTTTGGTTTCACTGAAAAGGTTGGTCATTGAAATATGGTTTCTCCGGGTCTTGGCTATAGTTCCATAGAGAGCTTAAGAGCCTCCGCGAACCTTTTGAATTGAGCTTCCAACTCTAGACGCATTTCCAAACGATGGTGCTCAGCCTGCTCTTGCAACTCTTGCAGACATTCCCGATGTGCATTGGCCAGCATTTCCTCGGAACTAGGACGTAGGGCCTCTAGACCCCCAGTCAGTAGAACGGCCAAGCCCCCTGAAGCCAACCAGAGAGACCTGCCATGATCGACAAAACGCTTGAAAATTCCCGTTCCGATGTCGGTCATGGTTGGAGGGTACCAAAATCAGTTCTTGTAGTCTTGCAACTCAATGATCGAGATTTCCGCCTCGATGCCTTTTACGACAGCCACTCGTTTTGTCCTAAAAGCCTTTGGGGCCTATTCGGTCGTAGCAGAAGCATTCTGCCAGACCCACTATTGAGACGTTCAATCGCAGTTGGCAACTCAGGTTCAGCTAGCTTGTATCGAGTTTCCGTCCATGTTTCAGTGAACGCGTTTAAGGATTGCGCGAATACAGTCCACCAGGCGGAAATCGCCAACGCTTTTGTAGCGCATGCCTGCAACACCAGTATGCCTAAAGGATAAACTTTTCCGTGAAGGCGGAGTCCGGAGATGACTACAAATGCAAGGACCATGAAAACCACTCCGATGTTAATCAATAACCATGAGTGCATTAAAACAGCTCCTTGTCTTGATTCCGTTTACGCCGAGGCGCCGTCTTGAGTTTCTTCTGGTTGCTAGGATCGGTTGCTTTTCCTGCCATTCTGCGTACCGCCCGAAAGACGTACCAGGCTCGAAAGCGCGACATGCCATCCTCACGACATATACGTCGCAGTTCTTTGTCAGCTTGCCGGCGATGCAGATCTGGATCGAGCAGCCCCAACCTAAAAATCTGATACAGCGCGTCGTGGACCAGGGAACCTCGCATTATAGTTGGGGTGTCCCTGGCAGGTCCCGAAGCGCCATCCCAAGCGTATCCGGATCGAACAATCAACTCGCCTTTGATCGTCAGAACCAAGTATTCAAGCTCTACCGCCTTTTTAGGGTAGATGGAGACCTGCGTGTGATATTCCTCAGCTAGCTGGTGCTTGTAGCCCGACCGATATTTAATATATTCCATGTGTCCTCCGCTACTCCTCGTCAAATTTAACTGGCTCAGCCGTCTCTAGAACCCGACTGAATAGACTTCCGTAATTCTCGTCCAGATCGATGTTTCCAAATGTCCGGAGAACGAAACCTGGATCGTTCTCTCCAAGAAAGTCTCTGCTCTCCTTCTTGCACCCGTCAAACGGGAATATGTCCTTTTCAGGACGTACTCTGTTCATCTGTTGCCCCCTTTTCATCCATCAGATCATCTGTAAAATCCAGTGTGTCTGAGGCTCAAGGCCACGTGAAATTGCAGAAACCTGTCGGTTGGCGTTGCCATGCTTTGGAAGAAATTAAGAGTCCATCAAACGTCTCGGCCTCTTCTTTGGCTTTGAGTCGAAGCCACAACGCACACATCGGTAGTGCTCCTCGAAGACGCGCCAACCAGCCATATAGGGTCTTTGATAGTATTCAAACGTCCTACTCTTGATGCCAACAAAGGACTTGCATCTGCAACAACAATGTCGCTCCGGAGACTTTGATGTTCCCTCTTCTCCCCAAGGCGTCAGAGGATAGAGAAGAACAACGTTGACCTGATGGTCAGGAGTAGAGACCGGAGACTGGGTTTCAAGTTGATCCGCTTTGCCAGCTTCGCGATTACAACCCATACAGCAAGAGAAATCATAGTTCTTGGGGAAAACCCTCCTACCTGCGACTTGACTCTTGAACTTCCGCTGGCAGATTTTACAAACCTTGATTCGGGCGGATGTAGAAACCGTACCTAGTGAACCCTCTTCCAGACAAAATCCTACCATCAAAGGTAACCATTGTCAACCATTGTTAACCAAATATAACCATTGTGGAACCGTGGAACCTGTTTCAACGTGGCTAAGTTGTTAAAGGGCAAGGGAAACGGTAGGACCAAGAGGAAAAAGGACCAGCCTGAAGATGGAGGACCTCAAGCTGGCCCTAAGTGGACGCTGGGTATTGGGTCAACCATAATCCATGTCTCATCAGGTTGATAAGGCCGGCTGAGATACGGAAAAGTCCCTGCTACGGGAACATACGTCCAATGCGGATTCACCAGGACCCTTTTCAGGTGGTAGCTCAGTCCGCAAACTTAGACTAAGACTTGGGGAGTTGAAAGTCAAGTGCAGGACATTTGGCAAGGGAAAATAAAAAAAAATTAGAGTGTCAGCCCTATCCTAGTAGTACTGAAGCCAGGACCACTGCAGCGAGACAAACAAGGCCTGCCGTCACCAAACAGGCAAAGTGCAGCTGCAACCCGAAGGCTCGAAGCCATCGCGACTCACCGTTTGGGCGGTGCAGTGCAGCGACCTAGTGCCCTTGCCCTTCGGTGCCGGGATCTCGGCTGCTAGACCAGCCTTCAAGGGCTGGGAGCTTTCCTTCCCTGCAACGAAAGGATAGGGGGGGCGACAATCGGTCGCACAACGTGTTGGTGACCGGCGACAATTGTCTGACCACAGCCAGCATAACACAGTCTCACCTCATCTCAGCACTTATTTCTCGATATTTCTTCATCCCACAGGCCGTCTTGCTTGAGCACCTGGCGCGGTCGGTCGCCGTGCCGTGGTGCAGAAAGGAGACGCCGCCAGGATGCGGTGACCACGTACCGTGGCCCTGACAGTCTCACGGGGAGCAGGCCGTGCTTGAGGGCGGAGAGCACGCCAGAGACCAGTCAGACACGCATAAATCCTGACTCTCTATGTTTCTGAAACGACACGTGCGAACCCACCTTTAGCCGAGTATGGTGAAAATATTTCTTGACACTTCGCCACACCTGCGCCATACTGAGTCTATTGCATCTTTCGCTACAGCACGTGACAGCACGTGATATGACCCATGCAACACACACCTAGTAGGAAGCAACGAACGCAAGGGTCACACTGGATCCGGCCGGAAAAACGGCTGGCAATTTACCTTCGCGATGGCCTAGCCTGCGTATATTGCGGCGTCGGAATCGAAGAACATGGTGTGCGGTTTTCTCTTGACCACCTTGTTTCATACTCTT
>CETR01083391.1_pt1 | contig 25546 bp, 23 predicted proteins | sample 531281 | NCBI WGS metagenome assembly CETR01 (sample SAMEA2622568, study PRJEB7988) | marine metagenome | biome: marine biome (ENVO:00000447); feature: mesopelagic zone (ENVO:00000213); material: "saline water (ENVO:00002010), including plankton (ENVO:xxxxxxxx)" | depth 696 m
GGATATGTTTTTGATGGAGGAAGTGGATGTGGTGGTGGCCACCATTGCCTTCGGCATGGGAATCGATAAACCCGATGTTCGTTTTGTGATACATCACGATATTCCGAAAAGTATCGAAAGTTACTATCAGGAAACAGGACGTGCCGGCCGGGATGGGGGAGAGGGACATTGTTTGGCCTACTACGCCTACAAGGATGTGGAGAAGTTGGAAAAATTCATGTCTGGTAAACCTGTGGCCGAGCAAGAAATCGGTAATGCCTTGTTGCAGGAGATAGTAGCCTATGCCGAGACATCCATTTCCCGTAGAAAATTTATTCTACATTACTTCGGCGAAGATTTTGATGAATTGAATGGAGAAGGGGCTGATATGGATGATAATTCCAGGAACCCCAAACCCAAGGAGGAGGCCAAGGAAGATGTGGTCAAGCTTTTGAGTGTGGTAAAGGACACCAAAGAAAAATTCAAGACCAAGGAAATTGTAAGGGTGTTGGTAGGAAAGACCAATGCCATGATAACTTCCCATAAAACCGATGAAAAGCCCTTTTTTGGAATAGGCAAGGACAAGGATAAAGAGTTTTGGATGGCGCTTACGCGACAGGTTTTGGTCGCAGGCCTCCTCAAAAAGGAAATCGAACGCTATGGAATCCTGCATCTGACTGAGGAGGGTGAAAAATACCTCGAAAATCCGGAGTCCTTTATGATGACCAAGGATCATGTATACTCCAAAGATGATTCGGGAAATATCGTGGTCGCAGAAAAATCCAACGGAGCCGTAGCGGATGAAAACTTATTGAAACTATTGCGCGACCTTAGAAGAAAAGAGGCTCAAAAGCGAGAGGTTCCGCCTTTTGTGGTTTTCCAGGATCCATCATTGGAGGATATGTCACTTAAATATCCGGTAACGATGCAAGAACTGCTCAATATTCAAGGTGTGGGCGAGGGCAAGGCCAAAAAATACGGAAAAGCCTTCGTGGATTTGATTTCCAAATACGTGGATGAAAACGATATTACCAGGCCGGATGACCTTGTGGTAAAAAGCACAGGCGCCAACTCTGGATTAAAATTGTATGTGATCCAAAGTGTGGATAGAAAATTGGCACTGGACGATATTGCTTCTGCCAAAGGGTTGGAGTTGCCAGAACTGATCAAAGAGATGGAGCAAATCGTATTCAGTGGGACCAAATTGAACATTGGCTATTGGATTGACGAAATCTTGGATGAGGATCAACAAGAGGAAATCCATGACTACTTTTTGGAAGCTGAGACTGATTCCATTTCTGCAGCCGTTGAAGAATTTGAAGGGGACTACGAAGATGAAGAACTCCGTTTGTACCGCCTAAAATTCATAAGTGAAGTGGCGAATTAAAATTCGCCACTCAATTCTCCTGTAGTGATTGCCGCTACGATTAATCCAAAATAAAGGATAGTAAGCACTAAAAACACCAATGCTAATGCCAATCCAATGTAGGAAAGGATTTTACCTGTTTTCACATTGCTGTAGTCGGTATAATTTTCGGGGCTTGATCGGTACAATTGGTCAGCACTTTTCGCTTTTACCAAACCGATAATGCTAAAAATGGCACCAAAAGGGCCGCAACAAAACAAAGTGAGGACAATGGAGAGTATCCCCATTGTCAACACCGTGCTTGCCCCTGGTAAGGGTTGTTGGTTCATATTGTTGTCTTATTGATATTGTTCAAGGATTTCTTGCATTTGCTGAGGATCTTGAAGGGTCTCCCATCCAAAATAAGAAATGGCCCAAATCATATAGGCAAGGGCTAAGATATTCAGTACAAGCCCGATAATGGCAAGTATCCTACCTGTTTTTACAGTTTGGACGCCTTCGTACATTTCTGGATTTTCAGCATAGAGCTTCAAGGCTTTGTTGGCCAATATCAAGGCAATGATTCCGAAAATAAGCCCGATGATACCGTAGCAGCAACAAGTTACAATCGAAATGATGCCAAATACCATTATCAGTGTAGCGTTTGGAAGTTTCTGTTGTTCCATAGTTTTAGGTTTTTAATTAAAAAGGTTGTTCATTTTTAGAATATAACTTATTATGATGGTACCAGCTGTCATGACGACAAGGGCCATTTTTAAGTACTGGGAATATTTGATGGTCGTAAAGCTACTCGTTACCAAAAACGCAAGAAGCGCCAACATGGGATAAATAGCTGGATACATCTGAAATGCAGCGACGAACTCTCCATGCAACAATAAATCAACGGAACGCTGTAAGCCACATCCTGGGCAATCTATTCCCAGAAGTTGTTTGTTGAGGCATGGAAGCATGTAATCTTCTAAATCTATGGCAGATATGGTCAGTGCAGGGTACATCATAGTCTGTAGAGCCCGAAATTACTATTATTTTTGTATTCGGGTTTAATATTTACATCATTTTTACCTTAGAAATCAATTATGGGCAAATTTTCAATAGGGGATAGGGCAGAAGTGTTGGACGAGGCCATTTCGGGGGTCGTGCAAAAAGTGGACGGTAATGAAGTGACCTTGATTACCGATGATGGGTTCCCTATGCATTTTCCTGCCGATGATCTGGTTAAAATAGAAGGCGATATTTCTGTTTCCAATTATGAGGTCGCTCAAATCAAAAAAGAAAAGGAGATACCAAAAAAGAGAAAGGCACCGACCATAAATCCCAAAGAAAGGACAGCTCCAAAAATGGAAGTGGATTTGCATATCCACCAACTAGTGAAATCCAGCAAGGGCATGAGTAATTTTGATATGCTCAACATTCAGTTGGATACCGCAAAGCGACAATTGGATTTTGCCATACGAAAACGAATCCAAAAAGTGGTGTTTATCCACGGAGTGGGTGAAGGGGTGTTAAAAGAAGAACTACGCTACTTGTTCAATAGGTACGACAATGTGAAGTTTTATGATGCCGATTACCAGAAATACGGTTTGGGAGCTACCGAAGTCTACATTTATCAGAATGCTTAATCAGGAACATTGGTGGTTACTTCACCAAACTCGTTTATGGCCAAATTGGTAATACGTTCCCCGTTTCCAGTAACGAAGGAAATTCCGCTAAGGCTAATATTGTGAGCAAAAAGAGTGCTGTCATTTTCGGCAAGCATGGTCTCAATGATGACCAATCCATCTTCCGCTACGACTTCTTGTACTACAGTCGGTTCTACCGTGGGGATATCATCGCAGAAATAATCGTTGTCCACACCGTCTGAGAAAACCCGATATGTGATTTGGGATTGATTGGGAACCGTACTTTCCGTGATTATCGTGTCCCCGATAACGCCATTGTTCAAGGCACCGCTTTGCAACTCTAAAATCAGGGCTTCGCTTTCATTTATTTTGAACATCAGGTTTTTTGCGTTTCTCACAGGGTTGGTGCAATACTGCAAGGAAACACTATCAAAATCGATGGTTTCTATCTGCAGGTCGCCATCACTGCAAGAAAAGAAGGTGCCCAAAACAAAAACTGAAAGGATAAATTTTCTCATGTGCCAAATTTAAAGCAATTCCATTTTAATACCCTAATCCTTAGGGATAGTTTAAAAGAAATTAACTTTATTTCACGTACTTTTGCACCTGTTAAAAAGTGACCCGAAAATGCAAAAAGTCTATCTGGACAACGCTGCAACCACGCAGGTAAGACAAGAAGTGATTGAACGAATGCAACAAGCCTTGGCAGAGCATTACGGTAACCCATCTTCCACACATAGCTTCGGGAGATCGGCCAAGACCGCTGTGGAACAGGCTAGGAAAACCATTGCCAAAACCTTGAATGCGCAACCAGCCGAAATCATCTTTACTTCTGGAGGCACGGAAGCGGATAACATGATTTTGCGTTGTGCCGTGAGGGATTTGGGGGTCGAGACCATCATTACATCCAAAATTGAGCACCATGCCGTGCTGCATACGGTTGAGGAACTTGAAAAAGAGTACAACATCAATCTTTGGTATGTGGATTTGGATGAACATGGCAATCCAGACCTTAACCATTTGGAAGAATTGCTCAAAAAGGACGCTTCCAAAAAGTTGGTCAGTTTGATGCATGTGAACAACGAAATCGGGAACATTACCGATATTGCTGCTGTAGGTAAACTTTGCAAGGCAAACGAAGCACTTTTCCATTCCGATACTGTACAATCCATAGGACACTATCCTTGGGATGTGCAAGCTGTAAATGTTGATTTCATGATAGCTGCCGCCCATAAATTCCATGGACCCAAAGGGATAGGTTTTGCCTTTATTCGAAAAAATTCTGGTTTAAAACCTTTAATAGTGGGAGGTTCCCAGGAAAGAGGTTTTAGGGCAGGTACCGAACCTTTCCATAACATTGTTGGGTTGGAGGAAGCTTTTGTAAGAGCCTACGAGCATTTGGATGAAGAAACCAAAACCGTAAAAGAGCTCAAAAAGTATTTTGTGGATAGGATTTTGGAAGAGATTCCGGGAGCAGAATGCAACGGACTTTCAGGCGATATGGAAAAAGGCACTTATACCTTGGCCAATATTCGTTTGCCATTTGACAAACAGAAGGGCTTGATGCTCCTGTTCCACTTGGATATGAAGGGAATTGCCTGTTCCAAGGGAAGTGCATGCCAATCGGGAAGCAACCAAGGTTCGCATGTGCTTAATGAAATTTTGGAAGGCGAGGAACTGGAGAAGCCCAGTTTGCGCTTTTCCTTTTCCATGTACAATACCAAGGAAGAGCTGGACTACGCTGTTGAGGTGTTGAAGGAGTTTGCGAACAGTTGATTAATTTCTGTTCCTTCTTTTTTCCCTGTCATAAGGAAACTTTCTGGATGCGGTCTTCATCATTTTATCGATGAGTTCCGTGGTGTTTTTGCCTGTTTTCTTGGAAATTTCGTTCTCATATTTCCAAAGTAGTTTGCCTGTATCGCCATCACTTATTTTCACGCCGATACGTCCGTAATTTGCATTGCCACTGAAGTAATCCAAAATACTGAAATCCGTGGGCACTCCTTCTGATAACAATATGTTCAGGGTCAGGTTGCCGCTGATAATCCCGTCCACATCTAGAATTTTGCACAATTCCTGGGTGGTGTAGGTGTCAATATTATCGTAGTCAATATTGTTCTGTGCCAAAATAGCGTTGGTGTTCATAATGTTCTGAAAGTCCACATTGAACTTTTTTCGCTTTTTACGTTTGGAAAAATAGGTTTCCAATGCATTCTGTACCGCATACCCCTCTTTTTGCGCCAAAACACTCAATTCATCCTTGTCCACCGCTTTCTTTAATTCCAGATGCGCGATAAAGGGTATTATCGCCAAAATCTCATGGTCTTCGGTATACTCATCAAACCTTATGCTCTCATAAATGTTCTTTTGGGCCATGGCCAGTGTAGTGGTAAAAAGAACAAGGACAAAGACAATTTTTTTCATTAATCAATTTTTATTTCAATACTCATGGTCTATGGCTGAGGTTGTTCAGGCAACAGGTTGGCACTTAGAATCGTAAAAAAACAGGTTGTATCAGATCGGGTTGATTTTCCGTGTGCAAAAGTAACGCTATTTCCTGAAAAAAGAGCTCGTGTAGGTGGAAGAGTTGCCGACATTGTCCGTAACCGTGACTTTAAGTTCACATTCCGTTTCGCTGGTCACATTATCCTCAAAATTATAGGTTATGGTATTGGTTTTTGGCTCATACTCCATCAAAATCCATTTTCCGTTCAAGGTAGCGGAATAGGAATCAATGCCGCTCAAGTCGTCCGAAATGGAAAGACTAAGGTAGTTGTAATTACTCAACCATTGTTTCTCCTTGAAGTTTTTGGGGCGTATCTGGGGTGCTACACTATCCCTTACCAAGGTATAGGTGCCCAAAGTTCGTGTTCGTGTTGTAAAAGAGCCATCCCTTTTATAGGTTTTCGAGTAGGATGGCCACATTCTACTGTCCAAATGGGCAATGAACAATTGTTTTCTTTCTTCCGTTGAATATTTTGATGGGTCAAAGCTTATAGTGAAATTTCGGTGGGCTGCAACGCTATTATCGTGTATCGTGATGGTGTCGTTCCCTTTTTCCAGATGGATGAAAAAATCTTCATAAAAGGTGCTGGCGGGAAAATAAACTTTGGCAGCCCCCAAATCAAAATTGTTGGGTTTAGTGGCAATGATAAAATTTTCGGTGGTCTCGTCATCCTTGGAGATTTTTTCCTCTTCCCGTTTTCCCTCTACGGGAATGATCAGCTTTGTGGTGTTGCCCTCCAAATCCGAAATGAGCATTTCCACATTGTACGACATTCCTTCTTCCACTTTTATCTTTCCATCGTTGTAAAGCGATTTGTAAATGCTCAAATGGTTGTAGGGTTCCTTAAAACACTTTTGGATACGCTGCCGGTGGTCGTAAAAGTGTGCATAATCGATAAGGGTGTTGATGTAACGGGTCTCTCCAAAGGAGAAAGTCTCAAAATCAAACTCGGAATAGGTTCTACCGTTTACGGACTGCTTGATAGCGTACACCCCGTTTTTGTTGGCGGCCATGTCCAAACGGTCAAATGTATTGATTCCGAAGCCTATGGTTCCGGAAGCGGTTACTTTATCAGCCAAAAAAGAACCGTCGGACTGTCGGGTATAATTCAACTGGATTTTTTTTGCGCTTTGATTGATCAAGCCACCCTCGGACAATGGATACCCATAGAGCCCCAACAAAGTTGGGTCAGTGGCGTCCCTGACCTCATACCCGTAGAGTAGGGGATTGGTGGGTTTGCTGTTCACGCTGTTCCTTATTTCAAAATGAAGGTGGGGTCCTGCGGAACCGCCCGTGTTGCCCGAATAGGCAATCGTACTGCCTTTGGTCACTTTGAGTTCGCCATAATCGGGAAACATCTCCACTTCATAGGATTGTTTCTGATATTGGACTTTTTTAACGTATTCCTCGATTTCGGGACCAAATTTTTGCAGGTGGGCATATACCGAGGTGTATCCGTTGGGGTGGGCTATATAAAGTGCTTTGCCATACCCCCAGTGTGAGACTTTGATGCGCGTTACGGTACCATCGCCTATGGCAAAAACGGGCAGTCCTTCCCGTTGTTGTGTTTTAATATCCATCCCGGAATGGAAATGATTGGATCGAAGCTCGCCAAAGGTGCCAGCCAAAACCAATGGAATATCCAAAGGTGAACGGAATTCATCTTGGGGGTATTTTTTTTGGGCGGAAAGGTGGAGTGCAATGAAAAATAGGACCAATAAAGTGTTGCAGCGCATATAAACATCAATAATTCCTACGAAAGTAACCAATGTTTTGTTTTGAGAAAAGGATTTAAGAGAACCAAAAGACTTAAAGCAATGCTTTAAGAATAAATCTTAAAAGTATTGCGAGGTTGTACTAGGTTGGTTAACTTTGTGTAATACGTATTGTTGTTTGCATATATGAGCGAACTTGTTGAGATTGTTGATTCTTTGGAGAACAAGGTGAGCAAATTGCTTCACAAAATGGAGCTGTTGCACCAACTCAATGCCAAGTTAAAACAGGAATTGGAAGTCCAAAGGGATGAAAACGAAATTCAACAGAAAGCGCTCAGCGAATGGGAGGAGAAATACGACTCCCTGAAAATGGCAAGCACAATGCTGGGTAGTAATACTAGTAAAACAGAAGCTAAGCTCAAGATAAATACTTTGATTCGCGAACTTGATGTTTGCATAGCCAAGTTGGCGGATTAACTGGTACCGAGATTATGGACGAGAAGCTCAAAATAAAGCTTTCCATTGCTGATAGGGTATATCCTTTGACGATTGATCCCAAGCAAGAGGAAGGGTTGCGCAAAGCAGCCAAGAACATAGAAAATCTGGCAAAAAAGTTTGAGCAAAACTATGCCGTTCGGGACAAGCAGGATGTATTGGCCATGTGTGCTTTACAATTTGCTTCCAAAATTGAGCAAAGCGGAATAGATCGTTCCGAAGATGCGGAGGCTGCCATGCAGCGCCTCAGGGCATTGGACGAGTTGGTCCATTCCAAAATTGGGGAATAAGTTCTTTTAAATAAAATATTGTTACTGCCCACATTGGTAATTAATTTTTGACAAACTCAACACTAATATAATTAGAAAGGGTGAGTTTAGGCTGTAAAAGCAGGCCCTACTCGTATAGGGATCCTTGATCAGTCTGTTAGCCCTAAACCTGTATTTCGGAGTTTGTACAAAACTTCTTCTGATGTGGGCTTTTTTTTTAACTAAACACAATCTAAAGATGGATAATATCATATTAATTGTTGTCGCAGCTGTTGTAGGGCTGGCAATAGGATTCGGAATTGCCAAGATGATGGAGAAGGGCAAGGCATCCAAAACCATTGCCAATGCAAAGAAGGATGCGGCCGATATCATTAAAGAGGCCAAAAAAGAAGGGGAGGGCATCAAGAAGGATAAGATTTTTCAGGCCAAGGAGAAGTTTTTGGAATTGAAGGCGGAACATGAAAAGGTTATCATCAACAAGGATAAGAAAATCGCCGAGGCCGAAAAGCGTACTAGGGACAAGGAATCCCAAGTGAGCAGCGAATTGGCCAAGAATAAAAAGCTGAACGATCAGTTTCAACAGAAAATAAAGGATGTCGAGTACAAAAGTGAGATACTCGATAAAAAACAGGCCGAGGTCGAAAAGCTTCACAAGAGCCAAGTCCAGCAGTTGGAAGTGATTTCAGGACTTTCCGCTGAAGATGCAAAGGCACAATTGCTGGAGTCGTTAAAAGAGACCGCCAAGAGTGATGCCATGGCATATCTTCAAAATACTTTGGAAGAAGCAAAGCTTACCGCACAACAAGAGGCCAGAAAAATCGTGGTCAATACCATCCAGCGTATCGGAACCGAAGAAGCAGTGGAAAACTGTGTGTCGGTATTCAATCTGGAATCCGATGATGTCAAAGGACGAATCATTGGTAGGGAAGGTAGAAACATCCGTGCTTTGGAATCTGCTACCGGAGTTGAGATCATTGTCGATGATACCCCGGAAGCCATTATCCTCTCCTGTTTTGATTCCGTGAGGAGGGAAGTGGCAAGATTGTCCCTGCACCGACTGGTAACAGATGGACGAATCCACCCAGCTCGTATTGAAGAGGTGGTAAAGAAGACCGAAAAGCAAATCAACGAAGAAATTGCAGAGATAGGTAAACGTACTGTTATTGATCTGGGCATCCATGGATTGCACCCAGAGTTGATCAAAGCGGTGGGTAGAATGAAGTATCGTTCGTCTTACGGACAAAACCTTTTGCAACACTCCAGAGAGGTGGCCAAACTTTGCGGTGTGATGGCTGCGGAATTGGGGCTCAACCCTAAACTGGCCAAACGTGCTGGATTACTTCACGATATTGGAAAAGTACCCATGGCCGAGGTAGAAGTGGAGACACCACACGCCATCTTGGGTATGCAATGGGCACAGAAATATGGTGAAAAAGGTGAGGTTTGCAATGCTATCGGAGCCCACCACGACGAAATTGAGATGAACACTTTGATATCTCCGATTGTTCAGGTCTGTGATGCCATCAGCGGAGCAAGGCCAGGAGCAAGAAGACAGGTTTTGGACTCTTACATCCAACGATTGAAAGACTTGGAAGATATCGCTTTTGGTTTCAACGGGGTACAGAAAGCCTATGCTATTCAAGCTGGTAGGGAACTTCGAGTGATTGTGGAAAGCGAAAAAGTGAACGACGACAAAGCGGCCGAACTTTCTTTCGAAATCTCACAAAAAATACAGACCGATATGACCTATCCTGGTCAGGTAAAGGTTACTGTAATCCGTGAGACACGATCTGTAAACGTTGCTAAATAAGTAGTTGGAAAACTAGAAGTCCAAGGTGTTTAGCAAAATCCAATTTATTGGGATGTCCTGATATTGGGAACTGGACCTGTTCGTGGTATTGGTGGTGTTTTTTGACATGACCACAAGCCACATACCGTCGCCGTAAGTTATGGTGGTTATCGAATATCCTTTGTCCGCCCTTTCTTTGATCCAATTGAAGGGATACGCAGTTTCTGTTTTCCATGATTGTGCCCCTAGTTTGGAACCTTTGCTCATGGCGAGGGCCCAGACACCGTTTCCATAGGTAGCAGAAGTTATGGCGTAATTCTCGTTCCAATTGTCAATAATCCAATCCCTTGGAATATCGTAACTGGTCTTCCATTTTTGGTCGGTAAACCCGGTATTTTTGTTCATGGCCAAATACCAGTTTCCAGCCCCATACATTACCGAAGTGATTTGGTAATCTTCATTCCATTTTCCAATGACCCAATCCTTGGGAAAGGTATCCGATTTTTTCCAGGATTGTGGCTGTAAAGCTTTCCATTTGCTCATCAGTACAACGAACTGTTCTTTATTTTCATCATAATCAAAAGCGGATATGTTGAGGCCTTCGTCCCATTGCTGTTTGATCCATTCGTCAGGGAATTGATTCGATTTTTTGATTTTTTGTTCCGAGTAGGGGGCTTTGCTCGTGTTGTCCATTACGGCGACCCAAACAGATTCCCCATCCACACCATTGGCAAGTACGGTCACTGCATTGTCTTCCGTGGGATAGGATATTTCTCCTTTGTTCAAATAGATCAGCAATTGGAAAAGTGATTCCTCTTCTTCAAAATAGTCATCCAGATATCCCTTGGTCAGTGCTTTGGGGTTTAATTTTACCCAATAGAGCATTGGTTTCATGGATTCTGTAAAGTCTCCGCCTTCAAAAGCATTATCGTCAGCTGTATATGCTTCGTAAGATGCCCCATTTTCTTTTACATAAAAGTTGTCCGCACTATAAGTGGAGTTTGATGGTCCACGCACCATGTGTGCTTCGCGACCATCCAAATACTGGTCTGTGGTACCATCCGCTTTTATGAAGTTTTTGTAAGAGCAAGCGTAAGTGGCCAGTTTATCCGCACCATTGGCATAATACTTTACGCGTACCAGGGCTTCGTTTTCCTCATAGAAAATAACAAGGGCGGTATACTTCACATCTCCGCTGACCCAACTGGTCTCGTAATAGTTTTGCGAATATCCGGAAATGGCAGCGCACAAAATCATTAGGGAAACTAAAAGGTTTTTCATAGTGGTTGGTTGGTATGGTGTTTTGATTCTAAAGATAAAAATGCCACCAAAATGAAGAAAAAACCAAAAAAATGCGGTGTATGGTCAAAAAAAGTTGTGAATACTTGCTTTTAATCATAAATCGACCCTTCTAATTCTTGATGTGAAGTACTGTGAGCTGACAATTATCATACTTTTCCAGGCGGGATAAGGGTAATTTCATTGAAGGAATTGTTAAACTACTTGAGTGATGAAAAATGGTGTGCCCGTTTCTAAAATAATGACCAAAAAGTTGGTCACGCTTACAACCAAGGATGATTTGGTAACCGCCGAACGGCTTTTTAAAAAGCATCATATAAGACATATTCCCGTGGTGGAAGGCTCATCCATTGTAGGGATGTTGAGCTACACGGATCTATTGCGAATCAGCTTTGCTGATGCCGTGGACGAACATGAGGAATATGTGGACACCATTGTTTACAATATGTTTACCATACCTCAAGTTATGGTCAATGACGTTGTAAGTGTAACATCCAAGACTTCTATTGGGGATGTGGCACGTTTTCTTTCAAAAAGAGAGTTTCATGCATTGCCTGTAGTGGATAATGGCAAACTTGTGGGGATTGTTACCACTACGGACTTAATCAACTATTTACTGGAATGCATTGAGCCTTGAACTGGAAAGAATGCAAAGGGCCGCCCTAATTGGCGGCCCTTTGATTTTATATGATGAATTGATCTTTATTCCTCTTCGTTGCTCTCGTTTTCCTCTTCCTCGGATTCCTTGTTGAGCTTGTGCTCGAGAATGTTGAGTTTCTTCATCTTCTCTTTCCAAGTTTTAAGGGCCTCTTTTTGCTTGTTCAAGTTGTTGACAACTTCTTTTACCAATGGATTGCCCTCGGTATCACCTGAGAAGAATTGAAGATTGTTCTCCAATTGACGGATTTCGGATTTTACCTCGTCGATTTTGCGTTTGACAAAAAGGCGTTCGTTGCCGATGGCGTAATTATCCTCGGTTTTGGCCAATTCCTGAACTTTGTTGCCGTATTTGAGCAGTTCCGATTGTTGTTTGCCAACTCCTAACTTTTTGAAGAGCGCGTCCACAATTTTGTTGAACTTGCTGTTGATATGCTTCTTGTTATAGGGAATACGGCCATATTGTTTCCATTCGGCCAAAAAGGCTTTGATGTCTTCGATATCCTTTTTCTTGTTACCGCTGAGCTGAAACTCTTTCAAGCGGTCTAGACAGGCACTTTTCTTCTTGAAGTTTTCGAACTCTTCTTGGTGGGCCTCATTCTTTTCAGCATGCAGACGGTCAAAGTAATGGTTGCAGGCATCTTTGAACTCTTTCCAAATCTTATCGGAATACTTTCGGGGTACATGGCCAATCTTTTTCCAGTCCCGTTGTATGCGTTTCATTTGAGGGGTTACCTCGGCCCAATCGTCACTATCCTTTAAGGAAACAGCCAGTTCCAAGAGCTCTTTTTTCTTTTCCAGATTTTGCTGTTGCTCTTTTTTCTGGTTTTTATAGAAAGCGTTCTTGGTTCTATTGAATTTGCGGACGGTTTCCTTGAAATGGCTCCAGGTTTCCTCGTTTACCTTTTGGGGAACTCTTCCCGCTTTAAAGAACGATTCCCTGAGCGCTTCAACTTCTTTGATCTGTTGTTGGATCCCTCTGTGGTTGTCCGCAACATTTTCGGCTATTTTAGCAATGTTGGCAATGATCTCCTGCTTTTTCTCCAGATTCTTTTCGTAGGACTTTTCCAGTTCTTGGAAATGTTCTTGCCTACGTTGGTGCATGGCCTTGGTGGCATTGCTGAATTTTTCCCAAATCTCCTCGCGGTGTTCCTTGGCCACGGGGCCTATATCCTCTTTCCAGATTTTGTGAAGGGTCTGCAGCTCCCTGAAGGCCTTGTTCAAATCCGGCTCATCGACCAAAGCTTCGGCACGTTCCACCAATTTTTGTTTTTCTTCGAGATTGTGCTTAAAGTCAAGATCGCGCAATTCACGGTTAAGGTGGAGAAAATCGTAAAAGATTTCCATGTGGTGATGGTAGGTGCGCCAAACATCATTGTAATTGGCACGCGGGATTGGTCCGGCATTCCTCCATCGATTCTGGAGATCCTTGAAATTGTTGTAGGTGGTGTTAATGTCTTCCTCGATATCGATAAGACCTTTCAACTCCTCAATGATATCCAATCTTTTTTGAAGATTGTCCTTTAAGGACTGGTCTAATTTTTTGTAGTACTGGTCTCTTTTTTCCCGGTAATCGGAGTAGACTTCATTAAATTGTCTTTTGGATACGGAATTGTATCTGAAATCTATCTCGTTGCCACCCTTGGAGATGAACTCCTCTTTCTTTTCATCCAGAAAATCATGGAACTTTTGATCGAACTCATATTTAATGGAGCTCACATGCTTGTTGATGGCCTGTACTTTTTCGTTTTTGACCAATTTTTGCAATTCCCCAACCAAGTTTTCCATGGACATAGAGTGATAGTCCAACATGGGGATGGTATGACGCTTTTCGTTGTCTGAATCCTCTGCGTCCTCCGCATTGGATTCGTCGATTTCGTCTATGTGTTCGTTGGAGTCCTCTTTCTTTTCAGGATTTATTTCATCGCTCTTGGTTTCGGAAACCGCATCTTTTTCAGCTTGTTTTTCCTCTTCATTTTCAGGTGTGGCACTTTCGGAACCCTTAGGTTCGGCCTGAGTGCTTTCTTCCAAATGTCCTTTGGTGTTTTCCGATGTTTCCTCTATACCACCTTCAGCTTGCTGAAGTTTACGATCATTTTCCTGCATTCGTAGCTTATTTACCTATTGATTGATGAAAATTATAGCCAATTTAACAACTTAATTGTCTAATAGCAAAAGTATTGTTTCTTCTTTTTGGTCGGGAATATAGTTGTGTGGATCGGTGTAAACCCTATACCGATTGTCTTCTATTACAGGTTATTCCAGATTTCCCAAGCTTTTTCGGCCTGCTGTTCCAGCATTTTCAATCCATTGCAAATAGTGGCGCCATTGGCCTCTCCCATAGCCAGAAAACTGGTTTTTTCCGGATTGTAGATCAAATCGTACAATAAGTGGTCGGGACCAATATATTGATAGGGTAGCGCAGGTTTGTCCTCGATATTGGGATAGGTCCCCAAAGGAGTACAGTTGATGATCAAGGTATTTTTTTCTAGAATACTTTGATCTAGCTCATTGTAAGTATATTGCCCCTCTTTTTTACTGCGGGAAACATAGGTATTGGCAATGCCAAGTTCGTCCAGTACAAAACGAACCGCTTTGGAAGCACCACCCGTTCCCAAAATCAATGCATTTTTGTGATGTGGTTTTAAAAAAGGTTCCAGCGATTTTTGAAAGCCATAGGCATCCGTATTGAAGCCTTTTAAACCTTTCTCTGAAAATTGAATCGTGTTGACGGCTCCAATTTTCGCCGCTTTTTCATCTAATTCATCCAAAAAGGGGATGATATCCTGCTTGTAGGGAATGGTAACGTTGAGCCCCTTGAGATTGTCCTGGGCGAGCACGTTCTTGAACCCATCCATGTTTTGAATGTCAAAATTCTCGTAGCTGTGGTCTTTCAATCCCAAACCCTTGAATTTTTCAGTGAAATACCCTTGCGAAAAGGAGTAGGAGATGTTTCTACCGAGAAGCCCGAACCTGTTCATTTTTCTGTCTGTTGTTGCCATACCAATCCAAAATCAATAATACCAAAATCCCAATTAAAATAAAAAGGATGGCCCACCAGCTTTCCGCCTCTGCCATATCGGGTAGATATCTGGTGTAGTTCACTATAACTTTGTTCCCGTTGGAGTCCAATAATGTATTTCCTGTTGGGTCTATTTTAAAAATAGTCTTCTTCCAAGGCCAAAGTACACCCAGCGACCCGGTTATAAAACCTAATAGCACAGCTGAGGTTATGGCTTTAAAATGCTTTAACAAATAGCTCAGTAAATGAGAAAATGTAACCAATCCCGTAATGGAACCCAAGGTAAAGACCCCCAATATTTTTAGGATTTGGATTCGTTCCTCATTCTTCCAGAAGCTGAAGTCCCCAGAGAAAATCTCGGAAAAAGTATCGTAAAGGGCATTTACGGAGTCTACCAGGAGTAGGACGTAATTGCCCATCAAGATCAAAATAAAGGATCCAGAGAGCCCCGGAAGGGTCATACCGGATACACTGACGATTCCACAGAAAAAGATGAACAGTAGGTTGTCATTTTCTTTTGCGGGACTCAAAAAGCTAATGGAGACCCCGATGATCAAACCAATGAGCCCGGCCGGAATGGTTTTTTTGTTCCAAGGTGAAAAATCTTTGCCAATGTGATAGATGGAACCGATGACCATCCCAAAGAAGGTGGCCCAGACCAGTAGCTCATTATGTTCCAAGAAATAATCCAGAATTCGGGAAACACTGAAATAACTGACAAGCATCCCAAAAACGAGCAGTCCCAAAAAACGAGCGTTGGTGTATCGGAAAAAGCTTTTGAACCTCCCGTTGAACAAAAGTTTCAGGGCTTTGGAGTTCAGTTTTTGCAGGGAATAGATGAACTCTTCATAAAACCCAGCCACAAAAGCGACTATGCCACCGGAAACCCCTGGAACCTTATTGGCGGCACCCATACAAAGCCCCTTGATGACCAAGAAGAAATTGTCCAGAAATGTTCTAGGTTGATGCATGCGCCTAAACAGGTTTTACTTATTTTTTGGAAGCTAGTCTTTCCAGGATAAAAATAAGTGAAAAACCTAGGATGGCTAATACAATGGCCAGCATTAATTTGCTATCGCCCTGAAAAGCACCGGGAAGCACGTTCATATCATCGACGACAACGGTTTTTTCGCCAAAGGTTTTGGTCTCCAGCACTTTTTTCCATGGCCAAATTTTATTCAAAGACCCGAGAATGAATCCGGTCAAAAGCGCCAACGTGATGTTTTTGTAGTGATTGAACATCCATTTGAGCAGGCGAGTGAAGCTCAAAAGCCCGAAAATGGCACCAACTCCTACTGTTAGAATAATCTTGATGTCCCGCTCGTGAACAGCGTCCAGAATGGTTTTGTACGAACCCAATAACACCAAGATGAAAGCTCCGGATATCCCGGGTAGAATCATGGCGCAAATCGCCAAAGCCCCTGAAAGAAATAGGTAGGGCAAACTGTCCACATTATCGTTGGCGGGCAGTTCGGTAATGAAAAATGCCAAAGCAGCCCCTAAAATGAGCACAACAATGGTTCCCATGGTCCATTTGGTAATTTCCTTTCCCACCATGAATATGGAGGCCACCACCAGACCAAAGAAAAAGGACCAAAGTAAAATTGGTTCGTTTTCCAATAACCAACTTAAAAACTTGGCCAGAGAAAGCACGCTTATAAAGATACCAAGGAACAGCGCAGCTAAAAAGTTGCCGTTAACTTTGTTCCAAGCGGCTTTTATGCCCTCTTTCCTTAAAATTTTGATAAGGGAGAGGTCTATGTTGTTGATGGAGGTAATGAGCTCTTCATAAATGCCCGAGATAAAGGCAATGGTTCCCCCTGATACTCCCGGTACTACATCGGCGGCCCCCATGGCCATGCCCTTGAGGGTAATGAATACGTAGTCCAGTATACGGCGTGCTTGCATGATTTTGGATAATGTGCTGGCTACTTTGCTGTTTTCCTGATTTTTGAAACCAGCGCTTTCACCCAATCTACTTCAATGAATTCAGGGAATTCTTTTTCAAACTGCTGCAATTTACCAATATCCAATTTCATAGCCTTGGATAAGATGCTTTTTGCTTCATCCAAGTCGTTATTTTTTAAATGGAGCCCCGCCAATTTATAAGTGAGTTCCGAATTATCCGGGTAAAATTCCAATCCTTGGATCAATACTTGGATGGCCGAGTTGTAATCGCCGATCTTGTTGAGCACTTCTGCCCAGTTTTTCCAAGTAACCAATTCATAATTGCCCAAATCCACGGCCTGCTTGTAGGCAAAGTCCGCTTCATCATAGTTGTTGAGCGCAAAATATATCTTGGCAGCCTTTTTCCAATATTTAGGGTTCTCTCCATCAATATTTATGGCCTTGTTGATATAATATAGGGCTTTTTCATAGTTTTTCTGTCCAAAATGGAAATCTGTAATGGCCAACCATCCTTTATCCAACAAGGGGTCTTCATGAACCGTATGGTAGTAGTAATATTTTGCCAAATCAAAGTTGCCCAGCTTTTCATGACACTTTCCAAGTCTTAAAAAAGCATAGGATGTAGGGTCTTCGATGGATATGGTGGACTCGTAATTTTCGATGGCCTCGTTGTAGCGTCCCAATTTCTCCAGCACCTTGCCTTTTTCAAAATAGGCTCCGATAAAGGAATCATCCGAAATCACGGCAAAATCAAAAGCGGTCAAAGCTTCCAAATACAGTTTTTTGGCCAGGTACATTTTCCCCAATTGGTGCCATGCCACCTCGCAATAGGGGTTTCGGTCCAAATAATCGTTCAGGTAATAAATGCTTCCGTCAAAATCCTCTAAAAATTCAAAGCAGTATACTACGTTGTAGAGCGATGAGTAGTCCCTGTCATCAATCTCGACACAACGCATAAAACTGAGTTTGGCCTGCTCGTAATCATCCATAAAAAGGTACTCCATTCCGAGGAGGGAATGAATGTCGAAGGAGTGGTCTGTAATGTCCAACGCCTCTAGCAATAGGTTCACAGCTTCCTGGTGTTTGTCCTGCTTAGATCGGATATTGGCCCGTTGGATGAATACTTCCTCATTGGCTGCGTTTATGGTCTGAATTTCATCCAGAAGCGTTTCCGCAGCTTCAAATTTGTCTTCAAACGCCAATACTTCCACCTGTAACAGTTTAAGCTCCATGGAATTTGGATGTTGTTCCAAACCAATTTGAATGGCTTTTTTGCCCAAGGATATTTTACCGTTGTTCAGGTAGTGGTGAATGATTTCCTCAAAGTCCTCCGCATCAAAGAAATAGACGTCATCCGTCTTGAGCATGGACTCAAATTTGTTTATGGATTTGTCAGGATATTCGTTGGATTCTAACGCCATAGGAACGTTTTTGGTTGAACTATGGACTTAAAATTAACCCTTTGAGGTGCTCTTCAAGTCCATTTTAGGGGTATGTTATCAACAAATTAGTTAACAGTATCGGATTTGTAGCTGTCCAAAATACTGAGGATTTGGTCGCAACCTTCCTCGATTTCTTTCATGGAAATGGTCAGTGGAGGCGATATCCGCACTGCTTTTGGTTCAAATAATAGCCAGAAAAGTATGAGTCCCTTTCTAGCGGCTTCAAGCACCAAATAATCGGCTACTTTCTTACTCTCCATAATTGGTGCGAGCATTAATCCTTTGCCCCTTATTTCTTTTATCAATGAATGTTGCAATAATTTTCGGAACAGTTTTTCCTTTTCCAAGGTTTGTGGAATCAAGTCTGTTTCGGTAATTTCTTTTAGGGTTGCCAAACTTGCCGCTGCAATTACTGGATTTCCACCAAAGGTGGTGATGTGGCCAAATTTGGGATTATCCTTTAAATCGGCCATAAGTTCATGCGATGCCACGAAAGCTCCAACGGGAAGGCCCGATGCCATGCCTTTGCCAATAACTAAGATGTCGGGCGGACAATTAAAATGTTCAAAAGCGAACAGTTTGCCTGTGCGTCCAAAACCTGGCTGTATTTCGTCCAGGATCAATAAAGCGCCAACTTGGTCGCAGCGCTTTCGTACTTTTTCAAGGTAACCGTTTTTAGGAACGATAAACCCAGCGCCACCTTGAATGGTTTCCAAGACCACGGCAGCAGTTTTCTCGGTAATCTTTTCGATTTCTTCCTCAACATTGAATTGAATCGACCTGATATCCGGAATCAATGGACGGAATGCACTTTTGCGTTCTTCCATCCCCATTAGGCTCAGGCTGCCCATGGTATTCCCGTGATAGGCATTTTTTGCCGCAATCACTTGTGAACGACCTGTGTGCCTACGAGCCAATTTGATGGCGCCTTCCATGGCTTCCGTCCCTGAATTGACCAGATAGGTGGTGTCCAGGTTATCAGGAAGGAGGGAGGCCAAAAGTTTAGAGAATTCCACAGCTGGTTGTTGCACATATTCGCCGTAAACCATGACGTGCATGTATTCGTCCACCTGTGTTTTAATGGCATCCACTACTTTGGGATGGCAATGCCCTAAGCTGCAAGCTGATACGCCAGCCACAAAATCCAGATGGGCGTTGCCGTCTTGGTCGTAGATGTAGCTCCCTTTGGCACGAGAAACTTCCAAGGCCAATGGATGCGGGGAAGTTTGGGCTTGGTATGTGAAAAAATCGTTTTTGGACATTATGGGCTTTGCGCTTTCTTTTTAAGAACAGGCTTTTTGGGTTTTACCGCCTTGGTATTGGGTGCGTTTATGGGGTCGTTCTGGTTGCTCTGCCGCTCGTTTTCCTCTGCATCAATATCAATGGGATTTTCTATTCCCCGAATTTTGACCAGTTCAATGTTGTTGTCGTCTTCGTCAAATATTTCTTCTTTGGACATGATCCGTTCATCCCCACGCCAAACAAAGCCCTTCAATTTTCGACTTTCTACGGGCAGGTCTGTTTCTGGGAAAATATCCCCATCAGGATCAACAAAAAAGGTAATGTCCTCAATATCATTATCGGCCATTAGCAGGCGAATCTTACTACAGATGGTCTTATCTATTCCAATCAGCTCTTCATCATCGTTGTAGACATAGTAGATGACCTCCGTGTTTTGGACCAAATCAATGATTTTCAATTCATTTTCAATGAACTTGCCAAAAAGGTTCTTTCCTTTGGCTTGATTGTATCCAGTGCCGCTTATCGTATCCAATGAAATAATGAAGGCATTCTCGATTACCTTCAAGGAATCCAGCTTGTCGGTTTCCATATCGGAAATCAAATGAATACTGTCTCCGGTGATCTGGTTGTCCACATTCCATAAAATGGGGTCGGTGATCAATTGGGTAATACCTGTTTTTTCTTCGAAATGGATAGAATCGCATTTGCCACTCAAGTCCGTTTTGTAGAATTTGGCATTTCTAAAAGCCCTGACGATGCGTTCATCTTCTTTACCGGTGACCATCAAGGTGTCCCCATGCATGTAAAGTGAGTCTTTTTGCACCAGGCTGATGGAGACCGCCCTTTTGGTGGCAAAAACGGAATCTTTGGCCTTGTGGACTTCGGCATAGTGCGCTCTGATCACACCATTGTTGATGGTGTCCGTGATTTGAATGTTGTTGGTGGCCGAAGCAAACTCTGTGGCCTTATCAAAATAGAGACTGTCCCCCTCAATGATTTTGTTGTCGTAATCGATTCGGGTATTCTTTATGCCGTAGCCTTGCTCGATAGTGGTATCGTAAAAACCTCGCTCGCAATATATTTTGTATTCCTCGCCCGTAATGGTGGAAGGACCGTACATGTAAGCATTTTTGGAGGTGGTGTAGTAGTCCAATTGTTCCGAATCAATGATATAATCCGGGTTGTCTATGTGTACGTTTCGTTGGAACTGATACTTTTTTGGCGTCATAAAGTAAGTGCCCACTTTACTGGTAAGTACATTGGCGGAGTCTACCACCTTACCGCCTGAATTGTAGTAAGCCTGTTGCTTTTCCCTATCAAAATATAGGGTGTCGGTGGTCAATCGCATTTGACCATTGCTCAGGTCCACTTTTTCCCAGGCTTTGGCCAATCTGGTATTGCCATCATAATCCATTTTACCACTGTTCATCTCAATGGAGTCCCCCTGTTGCAAACGTATGTTTCCAATGGCTTTTAAACGGTTCTCCTCGGCATAAAAAAGAGCAATATCGCACCACAGGTCGGCTCCTTGGTGTTCAAACTGTACTTGTTGCTCATCGTCCTTGGTGAAAATGGATGCGCCAGGAAACTGAGTTTCATCTTTGGTGAACGTACCGCCGTAGACAATATTGATTTGCCGGCCACCTTCTGGCTGCTGTTCCTGGGCAACTATACTAAAAGTGATAAGGAATACAATGAAAAATGAAATGCTTTTCAAATTCACTAAATTTTGCCCAAAAGTAGGGTTTTTAACGGACGTGGCATACAGCCTTTAGAAAGCTTTGGGATTTCTAATCCAAGTGATTGCCTTTGTTTTTACTTCCCGCGTTTTAGGGTAAGGGTAATTTGCCCACAATGGTAGGTGTTGTGATAAAGGATATGTCCCAATAGCTTGGTTCTGGATATGGGACCAAAAAATGGGGTGTCCAAGGTTTCCATCCATTCTTTTTCGGATAGACTTTCAACGAGACCATCCAGTACTTTGTACCCATCGTCCACCAATTTTCGGCTTTCTTTTAGGTCATACACTTTGCCAGTGTCTTTTTCGCCCATGGTGGTATTTTTCACCTCGGTGGGAATGCCGAAGAATTGGGCAAGCAGGTGCATGATTTCCCCAATATGAAGATATATAAACCCAACGGATGCGGTATCATCATTTAATTTCAGGGCACTGTTTTCCTGGGTGATCTCGTTGAAGGTAAAATCACAGGTTTTTCTGTTCTGTGCAATCAGATCTTCAAGAATATCCTTGGTCATATAAATTATTGGTTTAGGTATGCCGAATACATCCAAATGAGTTTTTCCTGCTCACGGATATAATCGCTCATCAAGGCATTGGTGCCCTCGTCGTCTGACTCTCCTGACATGTCCAGAAGTTCCCTTTCCAAAGGTAACAATACTTCGTAGCCATTTAAGATTTCTTGGATGGCCATATTGCCACTCGAAACATTTTTAGCGGCCTTGATTTTTGATAGCGCTGAGTAATCCCCGTAGGTATGGAGCGGAGTGAAGCCCAGTGTCAAAATCCGTTCAGCGATTTCATCAATTTTGACCAATGAATCATTGTAAAGTTCCTCAAATTTCACATGCAGTTCAAAAAACTTTTCGCCTTTGATGTTCCAGTGGAAACCACGGGCATTCATGTAAAATAATTGATAGTTGGCCAATAATTCATTGAGTTTATCGGCCAAGTCGCTCGAAGCCTGTTTATCCAGTCCTATTTGATTCAGTTTATTTGTCATATCAGCTTATTTTGATTTTACCCAAAGATAGCTTCAGGATATCAGTTTTACAGTGATATAAGTCACATAGACCAGGAATAAATCAATCATTTTTCTTTATCAAACTGATGGCGAATCCACCACCCTCCACCATGGGGACAGTAAGCGAAGATCCTTTGCTGATTTTGATCTCCTCAATGCTGATACCCGTAGGGTTGGTTTGGTAATGGGCATCGGCAGCATCTTTGTAAATAATGGCCTCATAAGTGACACCACCATCCAGAAAATGAAAATCAATAGTGACCTCCCGTGCGTTTTCATCGGTTATGCCGCCAACAAACCAATTGCCGGTTTCCCTTTCTTTTCGGGCTATGGTGACGTAATCGCCAACCTCTCCGTTCAATACATTGGTTTCGTCCCAATCCACACCTACATCCCTTATAAACTGGAATGCAGGCTGGCCTTCATAATTCTCGGGCAGGTCGCAAGCCATTTGTACCGGACTATAAATAACCACGTATAGGGCCAGTTGCTGCGCCAGGGTGGTACTGATATGGTTGTTATCCTTGGTTGGCAAACCTATGTCAAAAACACCGGGGGTAAAATCTATGGGTCCGGCCAACATTCTGGTAAAGGCCACAATGGGCAGGTGCTCGGCAGGGTTTCCACCATCGGCCGACCAGGCATTGAATTCTTGTCCACGAAGCCCTTCGCGGGCAATGGCGTTGGGATAGGTTCGTCGGATTCCTGTTGCTTTAATGGGTTCGTGCGCATTTATGGCCACCTTGTACTTGGCCCCGGTCTCCAATACTTTTCTATAATGGTTTACCATCCATTGACCATGGTGGTACTCGCCTTTTGGGATGATTTCCCCCACATAACCGGTTTTGACCGAATGGATACCCAATTGGTTCATCAGTTGGTAGGCAGTATCCAATTGTTGTTCATAGGTTCGCGGTGCCGCTGAGGTTTCGTGGTGCATAATGATTTCCACACCTTTTTCCTTGGCGTATCGGTTCAATTCCTCCAGATCGTAATCGGGGTAGGGGGTCACAAAATCGAATACGCCCTCGCGGTCTTCAAAACCTATCCAATGTTCCCATCCCGTATTCCAACCCTCTACCAAAACACCTGTAATGTTGTTTTTTGCGGCAAAGTCGATATAACGTTTGGTATTTTCAGTTGTGGCACCATGTTTGCCCGTAGGCTTTAAGTCGTTGGTGAACGTATTCATATCTTGGGACCCCGCATAGTCCCATGTGGACTTGCCTATATGCATTTCCCACCAGATGCCTACATATTTTTTGGGTTCGAACCAGTCTACATCACCCAATTTATTGGGCTCGTTAAGATTCACGATTAATTTTGATTCGATTAGATCTGTAGCCTGGTCGGCAATTTGAATGCTACGCCACGGTGTTTTAAAGGGCAGTTTCCTTTTTACTTTGTACCCCTTTATATCGGAACCCACCAATTCACTGGTCAAGAGCAAGGTTTCATTGTCGACCTTTAAAGTCATTCCGGCATAGTCAGTAAGATTGGCCTCATGAAAACTGAGGTGCAATCCATCCTCTCCGCGCATGGTCACGGGAGTGTTCACTGCATTTTCAGGAATGTAGGTCTGGGCAAGGTCCTCGTTATTTCTTTTGGATGTAGCATCGATTTCGGAAACTTTGGTGGTGTTGTACAAGTGTTCATAGATATCCCAATCGCCAGGAATCCAAAATGTAGTGTAATCCTCGGTCAACTGGAACTCGGTGTTCTCATCCATGATAATGATGCTGTCTACCCCTTGCTGTGGCAAAAACTCATAACGAAAGCCAACGCCATCGTCATAAGCCCTAAAATAGATATTGAATTTGCGGTTGGGAGCTTGGGTCTCTTCGAGCTCCACTTTGAGTTCATTGTAATGGTTCACGACCTCTTTTTGCTCACCCCAAGGCATTTCCCAGGTTTCATCGACCGTAGTTGTGGTTGAATTAACAATGCTCAGGTTTCCATCCAAGGCTTCCTGATCTTTGAAATCAAAGCTCATGGAGGAGGAGTCAATCACAATTTTGTTGTTGTGATTTACCAAATAATACGGCGTACCATCATCCGAAAGCTGAAAATCAATGGAATTGGTGCCGTTAGGCGATGCAACGGATAATTTTGCAGGTTCTTTGGTACAGGAAATAAGCGTGCCTATTACAAACAGCAGGGTAAGTGTTTTGTTCATCGTATTGATATTTAATCAATTATATATGTGGTAAACTAATTGTCCGTGATTGCGATTGGACCTATAATTTACTGAAAAATGAACAAAAAACCGAGACTTATCTGTGAATAGTTTGCAGTCTATCGGGACCTACGGATACTATCTTAATGGGTACGTTCAACCGCTCCTCCAAGAACGCGATATAGTCGTTCAGGGTTTCAGGTATATCCTCTGCCTTGGACAGTTTTGTAAGATCTTGGGACCATCCTTTCATCTCGGTGTACACAGGAGTTACGTATTCTTCCTCGATATTGTAGGGTAAATGCTGAATTTCTTCGCCTTTGTACTTGTAGGCCGTACAGACTTTGATGGTATCAAAACCGCTCAAAACATCGGCCTTCATCATCATAAGTTCTGTAACACCATTAATTTGGACCGCATATTTAAGGGCTATCAGATCCAACCAACCGCAACGTCGCGGTCTTCCTGTAGTGGCTCCGAACTCGTTGCCTATTTTGGCCATTTTGGCACCGTCCTCATCAAAAAGTTCGGTAGGGAAGGGGCCGCTTCCCACACGTGTGGTATATGCCTTAAAGATTCCCAATACACGTTTTATGTTGTTCGGAGCAACACCCAACCCCGTGCAAGCCCCAGCGGCAGTGGTGTTGGAGGATGTTACAAAGGGATAGGTTCCAAAGTCAATATCCAATAGGGAACCTTGTGCACCCTCGGCCAAGATTCTCTTTCCTTCTGCCTGTGCCTTGAAAATATATTCCTCGCTATCTATAAAGATCAATTTTTTAAGTGTTTCCACACCTTCGCAGAACTCCGCTTCCAATTCATCCAAATTGTACTGGATATCCACGTCGTAAAAATCGATCATGGCCTCATGCTTATCGGCCAAGGCACGGTATTTGGTTTTCCAATCATCAAACTCCAAATCCCCAACACGCATACCATTGCGGCCGGTTTTGTCCATATAAGTTGGCCCGATACCTTTTAGGGTAGAGCCGATTTTGGCCTTTCCTTTAGAAGCTTCAGATGCGGCATCCAACAAACGGTGCGTCGGTAGAATAAGGTGAGCTTTTCTGGAAATAAAGAGCTTGGATTCAATATCAATATTGAACTTTTCCAAGTTGTCCAATTCTTTCTTGAATATGACAGGGTCTATCACAACCCCATTGCCCACAACATTAATGGCGTTTTCATGAAATATGCCGGATGGGATGGTGTGTAAAACGTGTTTTATACCATCAAACTCCAGGGTGTGTCCAGCATTTGGACCTCCTTGAAATCTGGCGATAATATCGTATTCCTTGGT